>JAESGM010000106.1_pt1 | contig 220559 bp, 167 predicted proteins | sample 9269721 | NCBI WGS metagenome assembly JAESGM01 (sample SAMN15720920, study PRJNA650825) | algae metagenome | isolation source: Komarekiella atlantica HA4396-MV6 and co-occurring heterotrophs from... | place: USA: Theobald House, Kauai, HI | collected 2009-07-29 | reverse complement strand
GATCAATCAACACACGCACTTACAAGATGCCTCGCATGTGCGCTCTGAGAAAGGATTATGGTTACACTGCTGGGGCAAAATCGCTTCTGCTTTATTTCTTATCGTTTTCTACCCTTGATTCACATTACTAGTTCTGTATCACTTCCTGCGATTGTGGATAATAAGGTTTGTCCCTCAAAGTTTTCTATATTTAGTTGAAAACCGTTATGCTCAACGACTGCGTTTTTTGACAAAAGATTATAAAATTCAATAAACCTATTTTCAATATTTTGTATACCATCAAAAATGATACATTTATTGTTTTTCCAATCTGAGCCATCACCATTAACAAACTTCCCAATAATAAACTGATGACCATTTGAAATCACACCAAATTGAAGATTGGCTTCAAAACAGTATTGTCGGATTTGATTAATAACCTCTTTGTTATTACTGAATAGTGTTCCACAACTGATATTTTTTGATGTGACAGGTAGGGTAAATTCTTTTAGGTTCCTCTTAGCTTCAACAACAAACTTGAAATTAGGAATGGAGAAACAATAATCATAATAGCCGACCTGAACATATCTTTCCCTGTTTATATCTTTTTCGCTCCAACCTAATATATTTATAAACAACTCATCTAAAATTTTAGATCGTGTATCTGATTCGGAAATATCAACACTTTTATATGATTCAAACCTTAACTTGAATTGCTCAAATCTTTTTTTTGCTTCATCTATTGTTATCATAAAACTCTAAAATTTAGCTTATCTCACTTCTAAGAATTGCAAAACTCACTTTATTTATTCAAATGGTCCATATCGTTCGACTCAATGGGGTTGTTCTTTCAATTTTAAGCCTTTATGGTTTTAATTATTATGATATTCAACATTATAGCATTTGTTTAGACATCTAAAGCTTTTCTGCCTTTTCTTATTAATTCATCATAGTTTAAGTAGACGTTCTTTCCTCTCATATATATTGAACTTAATGACTCTTGATACCTTTCTGGATTAGTCTCTTGCCACTTTTTAGGAATACTATAATATCCATTGATTCCGTTCTGGCCTTCCATACAAGATACTGTTAACATAACAGTATTGTCAAATTCATTTATCGACTTAAGCAATTTTTGCCTGAGCTCCTCAAGTTGTGGGTTTAAGAATTCGGAACTTGGAGATTGTGCTTTTTCGGAGAAGACTCTGATTGGATCCAAATATGAACCTAAAAAAGGGCTTCCATCAAAGCCTGACTGTTTTAGCCATTGAATTGTATTTTCGAGATCTTTAATTTGAGCAAAAATACTTCTATCTACTTGTAGAGTATCATTATTATAAGAAAAGTTTGATTGATTAGCATTGCTTTTGGTCAGTTCGCTATCCCATTTTTGCCTTTTATGAAGAAGATAGTAACAAAAAATGATAACAACTAATATAAAGATATCAGCAATCCACAAGTGAACTTTTATTGAGAAGAAGTCTTGTATTTTTACATTCTGTCCAATTGCTAATAAAAAGTTAGTTATAATAGTTGAGAGAGCAATAATAAAAGTAGCTATTACTTTGCTCCATACTGGATCTTTCCAAATTTTTTCAAACTTTGATTCTGCCATAAGCTTAATGTGGGTTAGGCTAGAAGATACATAATATATCTACTGTTCCAGTCTTAGATTTCACTATTAATCAAAATAGCTGTTTTGCTTATTGGTACTTTTATAAACTATCCGAACTTCCTCATATTGAGCACCTCACTGGCCACCATAACCCCGTAAGCTCTCAGATAGGTCTCTGTTTGCTGGGTAGAGGTATGTCGGCAGTGATTTTTTACCGTAACAATGTCTTTGGTCTGCTCATATAATGCAATGGCACCAGTGTGCTTGTAACCATACATACTATATCCCTCCAGTCCCAAAGATTGCAGTATCTTACGGTGATGGGTGTAAAAGTAATCTACCCCTACCGGCTTTGTTCCTGGTTCTCCGGAGAGTGAGAATACATAATAATCACCCGGATATGTCCGGATCTTTTTTTCTTCAAATCGTTTCTGAAGTTCCAGTGGAATCGTAACATGTTCGCCCCGGCTGGTTTTGGCATTCTCTGCCCTTACGAATACAGTCCGCTCACCGATGTCTTTTACCTTCAGGAGCCGGAGCTCTTCCCGGGGTCTGAGAAATAGGTAATAGATGCACTCGATAAATAAGAGTAGCTGGTCATTCCCGTCTTCTCTTATTTTATTGACAATCCGGGTGATTTGTTCCGCGGTATAAGCCGGATGTTTCACCGAATGCTCTTCGGTCACCCGTCTGAGCTTCAGCGTCGGGTTTTTGATCGGCAAATCATAGGTCTTCTTATAGAAGTTAAAGAGTGCCGAAAGATCACGCCGGTAATTGTTCTGAGTTTTGGCTGAGTGGTTAAGCTCTGTTCGGCAGTACTGGAAAAAACGATGACATACATCATCCGAAAAGTTCTTCAAAAGAATATTCTGCTGCTTATTCTTTGCCAGGTAATCGGTTAGGAGCTTGAAGAGAATGCGATTGGTTTTGAATGTATTTTTTGATACCATTGCCCGTCCCTGGTTGTATTGGATTACCAATGTTTTTTCCTCATTGCCAGCCAGTGTGTCATTCTTATAATTTAGGTAGTAGGTAATAGCTTCACGCATGGTAAACCGCTCAAGGTCGAAACGATTTTGCGGAGTGTCGGAAGGGGTACCAATGGCCACGCCTTCCTTTAGTAGTTCTTCGATCTCATCCAAAGCCGCCAGGGCGGCTTCCTTTCGTTTCACAAGCGTTTTATGCTTGTTCATGCCGGTATACTGCCGACGTACAAATTTCTTCTTATCGGTATCCCAGATTCGAAAATCGATATACCAGCGCACGCTAACATCCCAACCTCCGTGATACAATCGGGGTTTATAATCCGGGTTAAGGTTTGTACTCATTGTGATAAAAACTGTGATAAAATTTTATAATAGTTGTGTAAGTGTTTGATTTTCAAATTTCTGCAAAATAAAAAAGGATAGCCAGAAGCCATCCCCTTTTACAATCAAACCATACAAAACTATGATAAAATGTAATTCTTAACCTTAACCGTTATATTTTAAAGACTACTTTAAGTCCTATTTTTTCTTATATATATCCAAAGGTATGTTAAATAAACAGAAGTGTCAAGAAAAATCGAAGATTTTTTACAAAAAGTTATCCGATAAATGCAATTTTAGATTGAAAGTGGAATGCCTCTAGAGGTGCGATACTAACTTTGGAAATAGAGGGATTGATAACTTGTTAATAATCAGCTGTTTATTTCGTCTAGTCTTCTGGGTAAGGAATAAAGACGAAATTGGTGAAATCCTCATCCACCACAAACAGGCAACAATATTCATCAGGATCTTTGTACGCAGCCTTGAAAACGTCTTCATCATCCACAATCTTTCGCTGTGTGAATTCATCCAGCATCGACGCGTAATAATTCCAGTCGGTACCAACCTCGTATTTGCGGAGCAAAAGCTGGCCGATGGGAATATCCACTTTGGAGACAGGGAAAATCGGAAACTCCGAAAAACCGCGTTTCCGGATGGCGTACGAAGCCTCTTTGATGGCATCGGCCACTAACACAAAATCTTTGCTGATGGTGCCCAGGTAGCGGCCATTCAGCTCGGGGTCGTTGGCAGAGTCAAGCATACATTCAAGGTTTTTGACACATAAAAGTTGAAAATCACGGAAAAGGCGGGATACTATTTTTGTTCCAGACACACGACGTTTTCGACATGATAGGTATGCGGAAACATGTCTACCGGTTGCACAGCCGTAACGGTGTATTTCTCGTCAAGCAAGGCCAGGTCACGGGCCTGCGTAGCCGGATTGCAACTCACATAGACAATCCGTCGGGGGGCGGCCTGCAGGAGCATCTCCACTACCCGGGCATCCATACCGGCTCGCGGCGGATCAGTGATCACCACATCGGGGCGGCCGTGGGTTTCGATAAACGTTTCATTGAGCAGATCCCGCATGTCACCGGCATAAAACTCGGTGTTCCCAATGCCGTTGATAGCCGAGTTCACTTTGGCATCTTCAATGGCCATGGGTACGTATTCCAGACCGATCACTTTCCGGGCTTGTTGTGCCACAAAATTAGCGATGGTGCCCGTGCCTGTGTACAAGTCGTAAACCAATTCGTCTCCTTGCAATCGGGCGTAGTTGCGGGCGATCTTGTACAGTTCCAGTGCTTGCACCGCATTGGTCTGGTAAAAGGATTTGGGCCCCACGCGAAACTCCAGGTTTTCCATGCGTTCGGTAATGAAGGGTTTTCCACTATACAAAACCACATCCAGGTCATGAAAAGTTTCGTTGCCTTTGGCATTGATTACGTACTGTAACGAAGTGATTTCCGGGAACTCGTTCCGTAGGAAGTTCAGCAAGTCGCCCCTTTTTTCTTCGTCGTCGCTGAAAAACTGTACAATCACCATCACTTCACCGGTAGTGGTAGTACGGATGATCAGGTTGCGCAAATACCCCTCCTGCTTGACCAGGTCGAAAAAAGGATAGTTGTTTTCACGCGCAAACTGCCTTACCGCCAGCCGGATACGGTTGGAGGGATCGGGTTGCAGGTAACACTTTTCAATATCCAGGATTTTATCGAATCGGCGCGGAATGTGAAAGCCCAATGCGGTACGATCCAGTATTTCTTCGCCGCTCTGCATATCGGCATCAGTGAGCCAGCGATTGGAGGAAAATGTGTATTCAAGTTTGTTGCGATAAAATTGCGTTGCTTGAGATGCCAGAATCGGCTGAATTTTCGGTAGCGGTACTTTGGCAATGCGTTGCAGTGCGTCGGTCACTTGCTGGTGTTTTTGGTGAAGCTGCACTTCGTAGGGAATGTGCTGCCATTTGCAGCCGCCACATGTACCGAAATGTTCGCAAAATGGCGTAGTCCGCTGTGGCGAAAGATGGTGTATTCGGAGTACCTGGGCTTCCCAGAAGCTTTTCTTTTGCTTGGTTATACGCAGGTCCCCCACATCGCCGGGAGCCGCGATGCCTTCCACAAAAATCACAATTTCGCCGTGACGGGCAATGCACTTTCCTTCGGCGGCAAAGTCGCTGATGGTAATTTGCTCTAAAACAGGCTGTTGTTTGTTCTTTTTTCGCATAAGACCGCAAAAATACGGAAATGCTGCGGGAAAAATAGTATGTTTTGAAATTGAAGATTCGATGCCGTTAAAAGCCGTAGCTTCCGAAACCGTTTTTCTGCCCGGATGAGAACGCTACCGTTCCATACGCTACCATTGGATCACAAAACGACATTTGCCGGTAACGTTCGTTTGTATGTCGGTTGGTCACAACCAATTTGTATCTTTCCCAAACCAAAAACCTTCCTTCCTTTTCTTTTCACAGATGCTTTCTTATCTTTCATAGACAGGAACTTATCCACACAAAATCCATGTTGTACCAAACGCATCATTCTCAAACAAGGCAGGTTTTTGACTTTTAAAAGGTACTATTTTTTAACAACAGCAAACGAAGAACAGTATACCCAACTATGTCATTTCAAATCACGTCTGAATACCAGCCTGCCGGTGACCAACCGAAAGCCATCGAACAACTGGTGGAAGGCCTGCTGACCGGCGAGCCTTCCCAAACATTGCTGGGGGTTACGGGCTCGGGCAAGACCTTCACCATTGCCAATGTCATTCAGCAAGTGCAGCGCCCCACGCTGATACTTAGTCACAACAAAACCCTGGCAGCGCAGTTGTACGGCGAGTTCAAGCAGTTTTTTCCGAACAACGCCGTTGAATACTTTATCTCCTATTACGATTATTACCAGCCGGAGGCGTATATGGCCACCACCGATACGTACATTGAAAAAGACCTGATGATCAATGAGGAGATTGAGAAACTACGCCTTTCCACCGTTTCAACGTTGATGAGCGGCCGTCGGGATATCGTGGTTGTAGCTTCGGTATCGTGCATTTACGGTGCCGGTAATCCGGAAGAATACGAAAAAAGCATTCTGCGGTTGCAACGCGGCCAGACGTTTGCCCGCAACCGACTGTTGTTTGGATTGGTTGAGATCTTGTACAGCCGCACCGAGGGCGAATTTACCCGCGGAACGTTTCGGGTCAAAGGTGATACGGTAGATGTGTTTCCGGCCTATGCCGATTATGCCTATCGCATCATTTTCTTTGGAGACGAGATTGAGGCCTTGCAACGAATCGATCCCGCTTCGGGGCGCAAGCTGTCTGACCAGCCGGCAATCTCCGTTTTTCCGGCCAATCTGTTTGTGACTGGCCGTGATACGCTGAATGGCGCCATTCACCAGATACAGAACGATCTGATTTCACAAATCAGGTATTTTGAACACGAGGACAAAATTGCCGAAGCACAGCGGATCAAAGAACGCACCGAATTTGACATGGAAATGATGCGTGAATTGGGCTATTGTTCGGGCATTGAAAACTACTCGCGGTATTTTGATGGCCGCATCCCCGGTGCCCGTCCGTTTTGCCTGCTCGATTATTTTCCCGACGATTACCTGCTGGTGGTAGACGAAAGCCACGTGACCATGCCGCAGATCCGGGCAATGTGGGGTGGCGACCGGTCCCGTAAGACAGCCTTGGTGGAATACGGTTTCCGGCTACCCTCGGCTCTGGACAACCGACCCCTTACGTTCAATGAATTCGAAGAACTGACCAACCAGGTGATTTACGTTTCGGCAACACCCGGCGACTATGAATTGCGCCGTTCCGAAGGCGTGGTGGTGGAACAGATTATCCGACCCACCGGTCTGCTCGATCCGGAGATTGAGGTTCGCCCGAGCCTGAATCAGGTAGATGACCTTCTGGATGAAGTGGAAGAACGCGTCAAATTGCAGGAACGTGTACTGGTAACCACCCTAACCAAACGCATGGCCGAAGAGCTTTCCAAGTATATGGACAAGCTTGGAATCAAATGCCGGTATATTCACTCTGAAGTGAAGGCGCTGGACCGGGTTGAGATTCTGCGTGAGCTTCGGCTGGGTGTGTTTGACGTACTGGTAGGTGTAAACCTACTTCGTGAAGGGCTCGATTTGCCCGAGGTATCGCTGGTTGCCATTATGGATGCTGACAAAGAAGGATTTCTGCGCGATGTCCGTTCCCTGATCCAAACCATTGGCCGCGCTGCGCGTAACGACCGAGGTAAAGTGATCATGTATGCCGACAAGATCACAAATTCGATGCAAAACGCCATTGACGAGACTAATCGCCGCCGCAGCATTCAGCAGGAATACAACGCCGATCACGGTATCACACCACGCACCATCCTGAAGTCGCGTGAGGCGATTATGACACAAACCTCAGTAGCTGATGCTCGTAAAGAAGCCAAGCAGTACTACGTTGAAAGCGAGGAAGTCAGCGTAGCCGCCGATCCGGTGGTGTCGTATATGACGCGTGAACAACTGGAAAAGCTGATTCAGGAAACACAGAAGAACATGGAACGCGCCGCCAAGGACCTCGACTTCATACAAGCTGCCCGCTACCGCGACGAACTAGCCGACCTGAAGCGGATGCTAAAGGAAAGATAAATGCAAGCCCCTCTCCAAGAGGGGTTTTTGCTTTTGGAAAGATACTATTCTGAAGCTTGCATTTGCCGCTTGTTCAGGGCTTCCGCACCGATACACGCCACCGTTGCAGGTGCCATACAGGCACCTCGTCCTTGATGGATTGGTCAAGTGTGGCGCCTGCCACCGCAATGCCCAGACTTGGCCAGAATGCGGCAACAGGCTCCGGGTTACCCACGATGTGGTCCGTTACCAGCGCGATTCCGGTTGCAAATGCCAGGAACCCTACCACCTTTCCGGTTGTACGGGCTATCTGCTTGCCCAACGAAAGCCGGCGCATTCCGGCCAGTTTGCTGATTCGCATCTCGCGTCCGTTTTTCAGAACGATGCTTGAATCCGTAATGGTTCGGATCCGTGTTTTTACATGCACAAATGCTGAGTCTTGCAAATCCTTTGATCGCAGGATAAACACATCGCCCGGCTGGTTGTCAACTTCGCGCTGGGTAGTTTTGAAGGCCAATAAAACTTTATCGCCCTCCCGTATTTCTATGGTTCGGTTGGTTTTCGAGTCGGTGAGCACGAGCATCTGCTGCGCTTGGGTTATTAATGTGGCAAAACACATGAACAGGCATGCAAAGCCTGATTTTAAGAATTGATTGAACATTGAATGTAATAAGTAAAATGAACGGGGTTTTCAGCTTTGCAGGGATACTATTCTGAGCCCTCCTGCACAAAGCTTTGGCGAAACGTGGTTTGCTACCCATTGCAAAGTTCTACACGGGCAGTGCAATAGGATTGCACTGTCTTTATTATTTTTTGAGAAAGTTCTAGCATTCTTCCGCTTCGGCAATTTTTGCCTTGAACATCAGTTCTGGTAACGAGTGAAATCCGAACGAAAACCGGCCGGGTTTGGTGTAATAATACGTTTGCGCAGCTTTGTCGTACTCGATGGGAAAACCGAAATCCTCGCGCAGCTGGTCAAGCCAGAGAAACAAGGCACGGCGGCTGATACCAATTTTTCGGGCAAATTGCAGAGGAGTGCCCGTAGAGCGGGTGCGAATGAGCAAATCCATGTGATTCATCCGGTTAACGAACGTAAGAACGGGCATCGGCAACGAATTGGTTAGATCAAAAAAATACATAAAAATGAAAAACAGGAGTTCCGGACAGGTAGTCTGGTGTAACAACTCTCTTGTAATAAAAAGGTTTTAATGAGTGAATATTTTGATTGAAGCAATTAAGATTTGGTGCGATTTCTGATAATAAACAGGGGTTTTGAATGTAAAGCCAAAATTTCAGGGTTATTGGAGCAGTTTTAAGGAAGTGAAATTTCCAAGGGCAGACTTTCGGAATGATCAGGGTTTCTGTTTTTTGGAAGATACTATTTTTGTAACCGCAATTTTTGTAGTTATTTGTAACTCCATACGTTTCTTTAAAATAGTATCTCCGAAACAGCCAAAACCCCGGTTATCCGGCTCCAGTGCTTCGACTTAATATTTCCATTGTATGACCATCGTTACCCTGACCCTCAATCCGGCTATTGACAAGAGCACCACCATTGACCGACTGGTGCCCGAACACAAGTTACGTTGTCAGCAACCTAAGTTTGAGGCCGGCGGCGGCGGCATCAATGTATCCAAGGCGATAAAAAAGCTGGGTGGTGAAACACTGGCTGTTTTTCCGGTAGGTGGCTCCAGCGGGCAATTGCTGGTTGATTTGCTGCAAAGCAACTCCATACAATGCCAGCCCATTCAGACGAAGCAATGGACCCGCGAGAATTTCATTGTTGTCGAAACATCTACCAATGCACAATACCGGTTCGGAATGCCCGGCCCGGAACTGACCGAAACCGAAGCGCAGCAGTGCCTGGACGCCATCCAGGCGGCCAAGCCAGCCTACCTGGTTGCCAGCGGCAGCCTGCCTCCTGGCTTGCCCGTAGATTTTTACGCGCGGGTGGCCAAACTGGCAAAACAAATCAATGCGAGACTGATTCTGGACACATCCGGAGAGCCACTCAAGCTGGCCGCTACCGAAGGGGCGTATTTGCTGAAGCCCAACCTTGGTGAACTCAGTAAAATGGTTGGCGTGGAAGCCCTCGAAGTTGATCAGGTAGATGAGGCCGCCGCTGAAATCATCCGTCGCGGCAATTGTGAAATTGTTGTGGTATCCATGGGCCCCAACGGAGCCCTGCTGGTCACAAAAGATGGTCACGAACATATACCGGCGCCGACAGTTCTGAAAAAAAGTACCGTAGGCGCTGGCGACAGCATGGTGGCCGGCATGACATGGAGCTTGGCGCAAGACAAGTCTCCCCGTGACATAGCGCGCATGGGTGTGGCCTGCGGATCGGCAGCAACCATGAATCCAGGGACGGAATTGTTTCGTCCGGAGGATGTCTACAAGTTGCATGAGTGGATTTGTGCTTATGGTGAGCGTTATACAACCTGAATGCCTGTTCCGAACGTTCAAAAAAGCCGGTTCTAAAAACAAAATGCCTAGATATAGGATTATTAGAACAAAATATTTACATTTACTAATGTAAACTATCCAATCGGTTTTAGCGGATGTTTGGGCCCAATCACGTGATTCAGCAATACGATGATTCCTTTCTCTGGGATCGTTTTCGCGCAGGTCAGTTGCCAGCGTTTACAGAATTATACAATACATATGTCCAGACATTGTATAATTACGGCAAACGCTTTACTACTGACAGTGATTTAATTGAAGATTGTATTCAGGATTTATTTGTCGAGCTATGGCATAAAAAAGAAACGTTGGGAGACACCGATTCTCCAAAATATTACCTTTTGAAATCGCTTCGCAACCGACTCTTCCGTCGGTTCAGCCAGTACCAGAAATTTACCTCGGATGGTTTGGAAGAATACGACTTTGAGGTGGAGCTTTCCTACGAACTATCCCTGATAGACGAGCAAGCGGCTGTCCAGCAAAGGGACCAACTCCAACAGGCACTTCGCCAACTTACCAAAAGGCAACGGGAAATTATTTTTCTGAAGTTTTACGAGAATCTTTCCTATGAGGAAATCGCCACTGTAATGTCGCTTGAAGTAAAGTCGGCTTACAATCTAGTCTCCAAGGCCGTCGAAGCCATCAAACGTTACCTGCTCCGCTCTTTTCTGCTCTTTTTCTTTAGTCTGGGCCTGATAGATTAACCTCTTCTTGCCAAACGGTACCTGTCAGGCATGCCCTGCCGGTTCGGGTTCTCTTCCTGATTCCGGATACATCAATGGTCAATTTTTAACTTTATTGGATTTTTCTTAAAAAAAGTTTAAAAATAATGATGAGATTTTCGTTACCTGTGTATTATGTGTGTGTAAGACAATTATTTTTCAATCAATACTTGTTTCTCGCGCATGCAGTATCAGCATTTCACTTCTACTGACTTTGCCCTGGACGAATATTTTCAGCGTTGGGTGATTTCCCCCGATGAGGAAACGGATTCGTTTTGGGACACTTGGCTTTTGCAATATCCGGAAAAGAAAGTAGACGTGGAAAATGCCCGCCAGATGATTGATACATTTAAGTTCAGAACCGAAAGCTTGCCAAATGACAGGCGCCAGCGGCTCTACGATAACATTCTGAATGTGATTCAGAACGATACTGCCACGCGGCCATTGGTAGAAACCGTACAAACAACTTCGGTATGGGCACACTGGATGCGGGTTGCGGCGGTCCTGCTGGTTGGGGTTTTGGCTTTTTCGGGAATACTATTCTGGTACACCAACCGTCCGGTGATGTATCAGACCAAGTATGGAGAAAAGCAGGTGATCACGCTGCCCGACCAATCAAAAGTAACGCTGAATGCACATTCTACTTTAGAATACCGACCCGATTGGAGTGCTGACAAAACCCGCGAAGTATGGCTCCAGGGTGAAGCATTCTTCGAGGTCAGCAAAAGGAACACCGCGCAAGGACCCGCCAAATTTCAGGTGCACACCGACGATCTGACGGTCGAGGTACTGGGAACCAAGTTCAATGTCTCCAAACGCGACAAGCTTACGGCTGTCACACTAGACGAGGGCAAGGTAAAATTAGAACTGAATACACGGCAGCCCAGTGAGAATATTTTTATGACGCCTGGTGAGATGGTAAAGTTTTCCGAAGAAAACCAGAAAATAGAAAGGTCCACTGTAAAAGCGGAAACCCAGAGTTCGTGGATAAAAAATTACTGGGTGCTGGATCACACCACACTGGCAGAAATTATCCAGCGCATCGAATCGACGTATGGATATACGGTTACGGTAGCAAATACAACATTGCTTACCGAAAGCATCAGTGGTGTACTTCCAACGCATAATTTCCAAGACCTCCTTGAAGTAATAGCAGTAACCTATAATGTTAAAATTGAGCAGCGAGAGAATCAGCTATTTATTAAAAAATAAAAACCCCTTTTATAAACCTGTATATCGTATGAAAAACAAGCTGTACCATGTTTTCTTTAATGCCTTCTTGCTTGCAGGCTCGGTGTACTTGTCTGGGGCTGCGCAAAGTCTGGCAGCCGTGCAAGTGCCTAAAATGAGTTATGACAAAATTAACTTGTCAAATCATCAAACGTTGAGACAAGTGTTAACGGAACTGGAAAGTAAATATAGGGTTCATTTTACCTATAAGAACTCGGTTCTGGAAAATAAAGTAGTTAAGCCGATCCATACCAAATCCACAGAAATTACAACCATCCTGGATGAGTTGCTGGTGCCCCAAGGCTTGAAATACCGAAAAATAGATAACATCTATGTCATCTACACAGCGGAAGAAAAGCTTAATTTCAAATTGATCAAGCACATATCTCACACCGCTGATCAGGACAATGCGGTTGCTTCCAATCAGGTGAATGCGCTGGCATTGCCTCAGGTTGAAAGGCTGCAAAGCTACCTGAACCCGCAGGAAATAACGGTAAGTGGTAGAGTTGCCAGTCAGGAGAACGAACCAATGCCTGGTGTGAGTGTAAGTATCAAAGGAACCAGCAAAGGCACCACGACCAATGCCGAAGGCCGTTACACGCTGGCTGGCGTACCCGAAAACGGAACACTGGTGTTTTCATCCATTGGTTTTGTTACCGAAGAAGTGGCTGTAAGCAACCGTACTACCATAGATGTGCAGTTGGTGGCTGATTTGCAATCACTGACCGAGGTGGTTGTGGTAGGTTACGGAACGCAGAAAAAATCATCTGTTACAGGTGCCATTTCCAGTGTGTCTTCCAAAGAAATCGCCGCCTTACCGGTACCTAGCGTGGAACAAGCCCTTCAGGGACGGGTTGCGGGTGCTCAGGTAACCAACAATGGTGCTCCTGGCGAAGCCCCTCTGGTGCGTATCCGTGGTATCAGTTCAATCAACTATGCTTCTAACCCTCTGTATGTTGTGGATGGAATTGCTCAGGTAGGCGACTTTGCCAACTTCGATTCCAAAGACATCGAGTCTGTAGAAGTGTTAAAGGATGCCAACTCAGCTGCTATCTACGGTTCACGTGCAGCGGCGGGTGTTATCCTGATTTCGACCAAAAAAGGCACCAGAGATGGCAAGGTACACGTACAATTGGATTCATATATTGGTACACAGAGTGCGTGGAAAAAACTGGATCTGTTAAATACGAATGAGTACATTCAGTATGGAACAGCATTGAGAACAAATGCAGGTGCTGCATTGCCTCCTCGTTTCGCATCATTAAATGATCCGATTTATACCGGCTCCTCCCAAACGTTTGCTCAGACAAATACCGACTGGCAGGATGCCATGTTCCAGAATGCCACGATCACCCAGAATAATCTTTCGGTTAGTGGTGGCAATGATAAATCACGTTTCTATTCGTCGGCAGGTTATTTCAAGCAAGATGGCATCATGTTGGGAACCGGTTATGAGCGATACAATTTCCGGATCAATTCAGATCATCAATTATTCAAAGGAGTGACCTTTGGACAAACCTTGCTGGTATCCCGTAGTTTCCAGAAAAGGGAACAAAACGCCGGTGGACGTACCCAGATTCAGAATATGATCCGGATGACACCTTACATTCCGGTATACAATCCTAACAACATAGGTGGTTATGGTGGAAATACCGGTGCCGATGGCTCGGATCCGCAAAACCCGGTTCGGGCAGCACTCCAGGATCTGGATCAGTTTACAAATGTACGAATTCTGGGGTCTGTTTTCCTGGATGTAAGTTTAACCTCGTGGTTGAAATACCGGTTTAATGTAGGGGTTGATTTCAATTCTTCCCGGCAGTACATCTATCAGCCTATTTATTCCGAAGGTTTCAACAGCCGCAACCAGACAGCCCTGACAGACAACCGCAATATGCGCGTGTCGCCTATTTATACCAACCAGCTTACGTTTGATAAAACATTTGGAAAGCATTATGTAAATGCATTGGCAGTAGTTGAATACCAGAGTGCCACGTCCACCAGCCTGAGTGCAAGTGGAAGAGCTTCTAATAACACCATAAAGGAGTTGAATGGCTTGAGTAATCAAAGCTTTACCGGTAGCCGCGATGAGACGGTTATCTTTTCGTACATCGGCCGTTTGAATTACGAGTATGCCAATAAGTATTTGCTTAGTGCCTCTATTCGTCGGGACGGAGCCTCTCAGTTTGCTCCTGGTAAGAAATTCGGAAACTTTCCTTCCATTGGTGCTGGCTGGCGGATCAGTGAGGAGAACTTTATGAAAAACATTCCGTTCCTTTCTGAGTTAAAACTGAGAGGAAGTTATGGAACCCTTGGTTTTATACCACAAAATTATGCTTGGCAATCAACCGTTGTATCAAATGTAGGTGTCGGACTGGGCGGAAGCAATGCCATCGGTGCATATTATGACCGGTTAGGCAACCAGGATCTGGAATGGGAGATCACCAAGATGACCAACTTTGGGTTGGATGCCGGCTTGTTTAACAACAAGGTCACTTTCTCGGCAGAGTACTATATTCGTAACACCAATGCGCTGATTTTGGATGTAGATCCTGCCTCTTCTGCTGGCTATTCTAATCCAACACTTGCCAACATTGGTAAAATGCGCAACTGGGGATATGAGTTTCAGGCAGGGTATAACGAAAGTGCCAAAGAATTCAAATGGAGTGTATCCGCTAACCTAGGTGTGGCCAAAAACGAAGTGGAAGCCCTTGCAACAGCAACGAGTGTACTTGACCGGGGAGCCAACGGCGACTACGGCAATACTGCCATCACTCGTACAGTAGCTGGTCAGTCAGTACAATCCTTCTTTGGTTGGATAGTTGATGGTATTTACCAGAACACAGGTGAAATCATAGGAGCTGATAACCGGCCCAGTTCAGCTGTACAAAATCTGCCTTTGAATAACAACGGAACTGTTAATCTGACAGAATATAACAAGCCAGAGAACAAAGCAAAATATACCCGCCCTGGAGACATTCGTTTCAGAGACGTAAATGGTGATGGTAGTATTACCGATGCCGACCGGGTGTTCCTTGGAAGTTTCCTGCCGAAGTTTACGTATGGAGTTAATTTCAGTGCTAACTACAAAGGATTTGACTTCACCATGTTCTTCCAAGGCTCGCAAGGCAACAAAGTGTACAATGGTACACGGGTACTTACCGAAGGAATGTTACGTCTGTTTAATTCCGGAACCGCTGTACTGGATGCCTGGACACCTGAAAACACCAATACGAGTGTGCCACGTGCCATTGATGGAGATCCGAACGGAAACAGCCGGACATCTGACCGCTTCCTCGAAGATGGTTCGTACCTGCGCCTGAAAAACCTGAGCATTGGCTATACGGTTCCAGCGGCAGTGTTACAATCTTTCACCAAAGGAAACTTAAGTAATGTGCGTATTTATGTGTCTTCGCAAAACCTGCTGACGTTTACAAAATACAAAGGGTATGATCCGGAAATCGGTTCACGTTTCAGTGCGCAGTTGACCCAAGGCATTGATTACGGACAGTTTCCTCAGGCACGTACGTTTACAGTAGGCCTGCAGGCTGGTTTTTAATACAGAATTGTAGAAAGAGTGAACAAAAATCAACCTATCTCATTTACCAAAAGCGTTTTTCATTATGAAAAATTCATTAATAAAAAGTAGCCTAGTCGTTGTCTTATTATTAGGAGCCTGCAAAGAAAGTGCTCTGGATAAGGTAAACCCCAATGGAGGTACGCCACAGTCGTATTACTCCAACCCAGATGAGTTGACCCGGGGTGTCAATGCGGTTTACGCCATGATCCAAAGTGCCCGCCTGACGGGGCGGGAGTGGTTCTTCCTGCACGATTTACGTTCTGACGACGTAGCATCGGGTGGTGGACAACTGGAAGGTGCCCGTAATCAGGTACTGACGGGTTCACACCAAACCAGTAATGCCGTGATGACGGACGTATGGAACGGATATTTTCGGACCATTCACCGCGCCAACTCAGTTATTGAAGGTTCAGCAAATACCCAAAACATCGATGATGCACTGAAAAATCGGCTGGTGGCCGAGGCACGTTTTCTGAGAGCCTGGGCCTATTCAGAGCTGGTAGCGTTTTGGGGAGGAGTACCTCTGTACAAGGTTACAGTAAAAGCACTCTCTGAATCACAACCTCGTGCTACTGCGGATGAAGTATACCAATTCATCATCGAAGATCTGAGAGCTATTCAGGCAGATCTACCCATTTCTTACTCAGGATCGGATGTAGGGCGTGTTACCAGAGGCGCCGCACAGGCATTGTTGGGAAGAGTACTGATGACAACCGGCGATTATGCAGGTGCGAAAACAGAACTTGAAAAAGTAAAGAATTCAGGTGTGTATAAACTGATGGATAATTATGCTGATAATTTCAGAGAAGAAACCGGTTTTAATGCCGAATCTGTCTTTGAAATCAGTTTCCAGAACGATGGTTTTAACTGGGACTATGATGGCAATGGTATTGGCAACGAAGGCAACAGCCGTACCCAGGAATACTCAGCGATTGGCTGGCGTAACCTGATTCCATCAGATGCACTGATTGGTGATTTTGAACGGGTTTCTAAAGGCGATGCCAAAAACGATCCACGTTTTGGTTTCAATTTCTACCGTCATGGCGATCCGATTGTTAACGGCACCAAAACACTGGATACCGCCAACGTGCAGGGTAATCTTTCCAACTTCGAAGGAAAGCGGGAGAAAATCAGCTGGCGTAAATACACCAGCCTTTACAAGACTGATGCTACTTTCTATACCGGTCCGATGAACATGCGTATCATTCGCTATGCAGAAGTACTACTGATGTTGGCCGAATGCGAAAATGAAGCAGGTACTGCGGCTGCGGCTATTGGATATCTGAACCAGGTACGTAGCCGGACTAGCGTAAGCATGCCAGCGTATCCGACGACAAACTATCCGGTAAACAGCAAAGCCGAGATTTTCAAAGCGATTGTGCATGAAAAACGAGTAGAACTTGCCGGTGAGCAAATCCGTAACCGGGATATTCTGCGCTGGCGGAAACAAGGAAAATTAACGGCTGAACCGATTAGTTATTTCCAGACAGGTAAATATGAATTGTTGCCTATTCCGCAAATAGAGTTTTCTACCAATGCAAGCTTGAATGCCGACGATCAGAACCCTGGCTATTAATATCCTGGCTTTCTTTTTACAACAAAGCCTCTGGTATGTGATACCAGAGGCTTTGTTGCATTTTACCGTTTCGGCAAGGAGTTTTTTTGTTTTGAAAGATATTATTTGACGGTAAGCGAGCCGACACACGAATATCACTTACTTGTCCAATGTTTGCAGGGTTTGCCAGACGATCCGGGAAGTCATTTGGAGGCTTTCTTCGGAAAGGTAAACGCTGAGATCGGTGGGCTGATGGTAATGCTGAAAGAGCGGCGCCTGGGAGATAATTTCACGCAATGTTGCCTTGTCCACGTCAAATTCCTGTGCTTTATAGTAATGCCACGCAATTTCGATATCTTTTTCGGAGATACACGTAATGGTAAACGCGTCGGATACTCCGGCTTTCTGAAAACTCATGTGATCAGCGTAATTGGCTACAATGCGGTCAAATCGCCGGGTAAATACGTTCTCGGTGTTGGCTGTTGTTTCCAACGTCCTCAATATGCGCCCGTTGCTTTTTTCATTCAATGACCACAATGCCAGACGGTCGCCTTGGCCTACCATTTCAAGGTTGATCAGTCCCATCAGGCCGTGAATGCCCAGTTGATCCACATAGGCTTTGGAACCTTTCAGATGACGTTCTTCCTCATCAAAGAAAAAGAAACCGATACCGATTTTGCGGGAAGGCTTGATATGATTGCGACGGATCAAATCCAGGCAAACGGCGATGGATGAGGCGTTGTCATTGGCTCCCGGCGACTGAGAGACCACGTCGAAATGCGAACTTACACCTACCCACTGTGGCATGCCTGATGGCACAAGGATATTCCTCCCGGTAGCATAGGGATGCACCTCGTAGGCCACTCCCCAGCGCATGAGTGTTTGTTCGATGATTTCGCCACGTTCGTAGTCGCTTTTCCCTTCCAGCGACCGGACAATTTCAAGCAGTTGCATGCACTACTGACCCCAATGGAAATGTTATGATTGGCAAATATGAGAATTTTTTCGTGTTTGAAGCCGACAAAAAAACGAGGTTTTTACTTTTTCATAAATCCTATTTTTTGCTTTTTACAGCTGGGCAACCAACTGGCCGGCCGGGATATCCTTCGAAACAGTGCCAGCCTGGCGCAACGTCTGCATGACATTTTCGAGCATGGCCCTATGAATCGTGTTGTTAGTTGACCATTCGGTTTCGACGAGCCATTGTTGTACATCGGCCAATGGCAAGTTGTAACGTTGGGCAATGGTATGATCCAGGTTGGGACGGGTTTTGAACGTTGCCACAAATTCGTTGAACCCATCACAAATCCGCAGGAGTGTATCCGGTTGGTTTTCAATAATTTCGTTACGGGCTACCAGCACAAATCCCGGCCAGGGTGTCGGGCAAAGGCCCACCCGACGCAATTCACCACTGGCCATATACGGCTGGGTCATCACCTTTTCCCACATGAACGCGTCGGCTTCGTCATCGCGCAGTCCACGCCGCATTCCGTCCAGGTTGTTCAGTATGACCGTCGATAGGTCTGCCGGATTCCAGCCGAGTTGCAGGGCATTGACATAGGCCATCAGGTGCGAGCCTGAGCCCATGCGGCTTACAGCAAAGCGGGCCTTTTTCAAATCGTCCACTGTTTGAAAGGCAGACGATTGAGCGACAAATATACCCCAGTTCAATGGGGTCTGCACGTGTATTTTCAAGAGTTGCGACGGATTGCCATTGATAATATCGGCGACAATGCCTTCGGTAAGTATGGTCGCCAGGTCCAGGTCGCCGTCGCGCAGTGCTTTGTTCATGGCTCCGGTGCCGCCGGGGTAGTCGGTCCATTCCAGTGCAATACCTCGTGCCGCAAAAAAACCTTCTTCGATGGCCAGCCGCCAGGGAAGATTGAAATGTTCGGGAACACCACCCATTCGTACAGTAATCATAGTTGAAATAATGTCTTTTATAAATGAAAAACTTCAATTTTGTTATTCAGCAGCTGAAAATTACTTCTGTAACGAACCATTTGAGTATCCATTACAGTTTTAGGCAATATTAACCAATAATCCGCACATCCCGTTATCTTTACGGCAAGCAAACACCACCGGAATGACAGCACAATTTTTACCCTTGCAACAAACCAACCAGTTTTCACCGCTTTTTTTAGATTACATCCAGCAAAAAGCCGAACTACAGCCGTTTTACAACACGTTTCCAACGTTGGAAAATTTCGGAGCAGTTATTCAAAACCGCACGTTCGATGAGTCCAAACGTACGGCACTGCACCAGGTGCTCAGGCAGCAATATGCCAATTGTCCGTCGCCGGTGGCGCAAAAGCAAATCGATACGCTGCTGCAACCCAATACGTTTACCGTTACCACCGGACATCAGCTGAATATTTTCAGCGGACCGCTGTATGTGATTTACAAACTGGTTACTACCGTGAATCTGGCCCGGCAGCTTCAGGAACACTATCCCGATTACCACTTTGTGCCCGTCTACTGGATGGCAACCGAAGACCATGATTTTGAAGAAATCAGTTATTTCCGCCTGTTCGGAAAGAAATATACCTGGGAAACAGGACAAACCGGCGCGGTGGGCCGGATGAATCCGCAGGAGTTACAAGCGGTGTTTGACCAGTTGACCGACAAATTCCCTATGTTTGAAAAGGCGTACCTGCGCTACGAAACGCTGGCCGATGCCACCCGATGTTGGGCAAACGACTTGTTGGGAGATCAGGGGTTGTTGTGCATCGATGCAGACCATCCGTTGCTCAAAAAGGAGTTTACACACGCGATGAAGTCCGATCTGCTTGAACAGGTCACATTGCAAACCGTCAATGCCACCTCCGAAAAGCTGGCTGCCCAGGGATACAAAACACAGGTAAATGCACGCGACAGCAATTTCTTTTACCTGGACAATGGCCTTCGCGAGCGGATTGTCAACAACCATGGCAAATTCAGGGTACTGAATACCGAGATTTTGTTCTCGAAAGAAGAGCTGCTGAAAATGATCGAAGAGCATCCGGAAAAACTCAGCCCTAACGTATTGATGCGGCCGGTATACCAGGAGATCATTCTGCCTAACCTGGCCTATATCGGAGGGCCGGCGGAGGTGGCATACTGGCTACAGCTCAAAGATTTGTTTGATACCCTGCACACATCTTTTCCGGTACTGATGCCGCGCAACTTTGCTTTGGTACTCAACGAAAATACCAGGAAAAAACTGGAAAAAACCGGCCTTTCGGTAGAAGACATGTTCCTGGAAGAAACAGCGCTGAAGCGCAAATATGTCGAAAAGGCGGTAACCGAACCCGTTACCCTATCGGCAGAGTTACAACAACTGGCCCAGTTGTTTGACTCCATCCAGCAAAAAGCCGTGACGTTGGATAAATCGCTGGAAGGTTTTGTGGGAGCGGAGCGTCAAAAAGCCAAAACCTCACTGGAAAACATTGAAAAACGGCTCAAAAAAGCCGAAGAGCAGAAGCAGGAAACCGGCATCCAACAGGTACTGGGTCTGAAAAGCAAGCTCTTTCCGGAAGGCGGCTTGCAGGAACGTACGGATAACTTCCTGAATTTCTACGCAAACAATCCGGATTTTGTCAACAACCTGCTCAAGCAGTTCAACCCGTTACAATTTGATTTTCAAATCATTACCGACTGATTGGGGTATGTGGTGAGTTTGTGTTTCTACAAGTGGTGCCCCAGTGGTGAAAAATAGTATCTTTTGAAAGGTGAAAAACCCGCCCCGCGGTTTTTCTTTTTCGTATGGTGTCAAATTTTATGCAGTGCCTTCACACACTTACCTTGTCGCCGATTTTTCTGCTTCCGGTGATTCTCGTGTCTTTTTTGCGACAGCCATCACCAGCCTGATCACGTGGGCCGGACTGTTGCTGGTGCAGGCAATCTTTGTGCTTTTTTGTACCCATTTCCTGAAAGCAAGGCAGCCGTGGAAATTTGCCTGGATATAGCCAGTTTATTTTCATTGGGCCACTTTTGCCACGATGATAAATTACTTGCTACCGGCCCCGGCTTTGTGGAAAGGCCGCAGCTATGAATTGGCCGAAACGACTTAGTGTGCAAAAAACCTTTGCTGCATTTTACCGTATGACACTGATGTGGAATGATTACTTTTGTGCAAAGCGGGGTTTTTGCATCGCGTAGGATACTATTTCGACTTACGCCAAACCCGGACTGTCGCGTAATCGTACTGATCGTTCACACCCCGTCTATCCGAAAATCGTACTTTGCTTATGTACTGGCACAAAACGCCTTCCTGGCTACGAAAATTCTATCCCACATTTACCTGGCGCCGGCCCACGGCTGAAAATACGCTTTACCTTACCTTCGACGACGGCCCCATCCCCGGCATGACCGAATGGGTGCTCGATCAGCTGGCGCAGTACCAGATCAAGGCTACTTTCTTCTGTGTGGGCGACAACGTCCGCAAAAATCCGGAGGTGTTTTCATGGATTCGCAAACAGGGCCATGCTACCGGAAACCATACGTTCAACCACCTGAACGGCTGGAAAACACCTGCGGACGAATACGTGCGCAACACGCAGTTTTGTCAGAAATTTCTCACCAACGAAAAGCAATTGTTCCGCCCGCCATACGGCAAGATTTCCCGCAAGCAGGCCACACAACTACAGCAACACGGGTACGAAATCATTATGTGGGATGTACTGAGTGGCGACTTTGACCGCAAACTCTCGCCCGAAAAATGCCTTGCCAAAACCATCGAAGCTACCGAAAGCGGATCAATCATTGTGTTTCATGACAATGTAAAGGCCGAAGAACGCCTCACCCATGTGCTACCCCGGTACATCGAGCATTTTCTGGAAAAAGGCTTTGCCTTCGAAACCCTCGCCTGACCGTCAGTATTTGCCCGTCCGGAAGCGGATCTCCTGCGTGCTTTTGTTGCCAAGCAAGTCCGTTGCCGTTACTTTGATGGTATACTCCTTTCGTTTTTTGAATCCGCGAATTGGTAAAGCATACGGGGTTTCGGGGCCTTTGTTGATCGAATAAGTAATGGTGTTTACACCCGTTTCCTTGTCGGCTGCTCCCACAAAAATAGCTAGGTACGACGGATACGTAAACACCTCGCCTTTTTTGTCGGCTTCTTTGGTATCGGTATCGTCATTGATAAGGGGCACACTGAAATTATAATAAATTTCCGGCGCCTGATCGTCGAGACGTATCAGGAACTGGCTTATGTTCCGGTTGTTTACATTGTCATAACCGAAATAATTGACCGTATGCAAGCCGCCGCCTTGCAGGGTAAAGGGTTGCTTGTAGCGGGTTTCCTCCTTCGCGTTGTCCACGCTGTAGCTGATGTATTGCAGTCCCGATTCGGGATCGGTGGCGGCCAGTTGCAGCTGCGTGGTTTTGCCAATGTAGGTGGTGTCGCCTTTCTGAAATATTTCTCCCTTGAACGAATGGCTCAGGATCGGTCCGGTCAGGTCTACGTAGATGATGCCGGCGTTGTGCATGTACGAGTCTTTGTCGGTGGTGTTTTCGGTATTATCCACTGCATAATAGTCCACCGAATGAATGCCCGATTTGTTGGGCAAATAAAACGGATCCTGGTAGTCGACAAATGACCCCTTGTCAATGCTGTATACCAGTCGCTTGATGCCTGACTTGTTGTCAACAGCGGTGAGTTTCAGTTTGGTACGACCTGAAAAATAAACCTTGTTGCCTGCCAGAAACCGGTCGCCCAGCACATCGGCAGAGGTGATCGGAGCCGTCTTGTCCAGGTAAAACGACACTGCCCGCACGTTTTCCTGATTGGTGACGTGATCGATGGAATAATAGGTCAGGGTATGCTCGCCGTCGTTTAAGTATTGAAACGCAATGTTGCCCTTGGTGTAGGGCTTGAATTTCTCGTTGTCGAACCGGTAATAGGTTTCGGCCACCCCGGAAAGGCTATCCGTCGGTGTCAGGTAGATGGTACTGTTGGTTGAAATGACACTGTCGCTGGAAATGCCCACAATGTTGTGGTAGGTCCGCGGTGCACTCAGGTCGACAACAAACTGGTTGGTTTTTACCCGTTCGGCATTGCCCACATTGTCTGTAGCGTAATAGCGGTAGGTATACGAGCCTTCCTGGGCAAATGAAACAGGCGAGTAGGCTGCATAGGCTTGTTCATTCAGCGAATGAAAGATACCGTTCAGCCCCGACATCTCGTCCCTGGCAGTGAGCACCACCGTTAGGTTTTTGCCATAATACTGCCGCGTATCTTTGGCATAATGCGGCGCTTTCTGAAACGCAACCGACGATACCGGTGCCATGCCGTCGGCATAAATCTGGTAAATCTCTTTCTGGCCGCTGTTGGCATCATAATGCGACAGATTATGTACACCGTGCCCGTCAAGTTGGATGGCTTTGCTGGCTAGCCGCCGGCTGTCTACCGATGGGTGCAGGGCAGTGGGCGTTTCGTCAGGAGCCGTAGCCACCAGAATGTACGTAGGCAGGTCGGCTTGCTGGTAAAACCGACCTGCGCTGTCGACATAGGCACGTTTGCGGATTTCCGGCTGCTTTTGGGCTTGTAACGTGCACACAGAAAAACAGAAACAGCATGTGAGCAGGTAAAAAGTCTTCATACGGAGGGTTTGGGATAGGTCTGACGTAAGGTATGTGTGGGTTTTTGACTTTTGAAAGATACTATTTTGACAGGAATCCGTCAGCCAAAGAAAACGGCGGCAGTGGCAGTTTGCCTTCAGATGACTTCTTTCCTGCCAGTTTAAACCGGCTTTCCACGTTTTACCGTCTGCTTCAACAGGCGGAAACGCATCACGATTGCATCAACTTGCTGGACGAATAGTTTTCTTCTTCGATGTTCCGCCGGAAACACAGGCGGAACGTAGTCCCTTCATCTACCTGGCTTTCCACTTCAATTTTACCGCCCATGGCTTCCATCTGAGTCTTGGTCAGATACAATCCCAGCCCTTTGCCGTCCTTGTGCAAATGAAAACGCTTGTACAGATTGAACAACTGGTTGCCGTAACGCGACAAATCCAGTCCCAGGCCGTTGTCACTGACGCAAATGCAGATGAATGAACGGTCTGCCTGTTCGGAACGGATGGCGAGTTGGAGCGTACGGGTGGGATTCCGGTATTTGATGGCATTGCTGATGAGATTGTACAGGATACTGTCCATGTACGCCTTGATAAAATAGACTGTCGTATCCGCCTCGACCTCCACTGTCAGAACCGCTTGCAGTTCCTGCAAGTCTTTGGTAAAGCTTTCAAGCACATGCTCAATCCGGTCGCGCAGATTGAGTGCTTCAAGTTCGTGGGTCGTACTTTTCTGGATCTCCAGGATCTGGTTCATGTCGTTGATCACCTCGTCGAGCCGCTGGGTTTCGTTTCGAACATTTTCCAGGGCCATCATATTGACCGGATCTGCCGCGTTCTGGTGGTTGACAATACTGATCAGGCCGAGAATGCGTGCCACGGGCCCGCGCAGATTGTGAGCCGTTACGAAAGCGTATTGTTCCAGCTGCGTATTTTGCTGAAGCAACTCGCTGTTGGCATCGATCAGCTGACGGGTGCGGTCCTCTACCTGTTGTTCGAGGTTCTTGTTATACTCCAGCAACTGGTTGTTCTGTTCATTGATGGTGGTTTTGGCTTCCTGCAGATCCTTGTACTGACTAAAAATCTGCTCGCTCTGGTATTGGATTTCGGCGCGTTGCCGGGTGATCTCTGCATTTTGCAACACCAGCAACTGATGTTTTTTGCGCTTTTGCAGGTAGTTGATCACCATCAAGATGCCGAGCAGCAGGATGACAACCAGGCTGCCCAGCAGAATATTGCGGACAAACCGTTCATGGTTCAGCTTTTCCTCCTGCTTTTTCAGGTTCAACGTCTTCAGTTCGTTCTCGCGTTTGAGTACCCGGAGGGCCAGTTCCTGCTTGGTGGCACTTTCCATCAGTTGCCGGGCCGCTTTGTCCATACCCGACAGCTCGGCTCCCAGTTCTGTTATCTTCTGCTGTTTTTCGGCCAGTTCCCGTTCTTTCTTGAACAGCTCCAGCTCCTTGTTTTTCTTTTCGGCTTCGGCCAGCTGCGCACTCAGGCGGGCGGTTTCGGCATCCTTTACAAAACCTTCTTCCTTTTTTCGCTGCTCCAGCTCGTGGAAGGTGCGATACAGATTGAAATATTCCAGCGATTTGGCCCGGTTGCCGGCCTTGTCGTATGTCTCGGCTAGCATGCCATAACAGCTGCGCATTTGCTTCAGATCGCTCATTTCGGTAGCCAATGCCAGCGATTCTTCCAGGTACGTAATGGATTCATTGTAGCGCTTCAGGTTGTTGAGCACTACCGAGATATTGATCAGGGCCGAAATGATGCCGATTTTTTCTTTGTTGGCACGGCGTGTTTTGAGGGTGGATTCAAAATAGCCCAACGATTTCTCGTACTGTTGCAGGTCGGCATAGAGCATGCCCAGGTTGTTGCTGATCATGGCAATGCCGTTGTCATTGCCGATGGTTTCGTTGAGCCTGATGGATTGTTCGAAATACTGGATGGCCGGGGTATACTCTTTCTTTTCCCAGTGAATGGCTGCGGCCTGGTTGAGGTACCGGGTGGCTTCACGGATGTCACCTTCCTGCTGTTTGCGGGCAGCTAGTTCCAGACACTGCTGAATAGTAATGGGTTTTCCATTATATAACATTCCTTGCGACTGGGCGCACAAAACAAGCGGCGCAAGAAACAGCATTCCTATCAATAGCTGTTTGAGCATGATTCTCGTATTCGTTACCTGATGGTAATGTTTTCTCTGCAAGACAGCGGGCTTTACGATGGCACGTAATACAACCGGTGCGGCAAAAGTACATGCCGGAGTGTACCAAATATACGGTTAAAAAGTGGGTTTTGCCCCGAAATTCATAAAATTATTCACTGTGACTACAGAAAAAAGTAAACGGTTGAGAATAAAAGTGTTACTCTTTTGCGGAACCTGCTGTAATGTGCCTGGGTACGCAACTCCGGTTAAGTCTGTCATTGCGAGGTTTTAGAATTTTGAAAGATACTATTTTTTCCGGCAGTGCAGTAGTTTCATTGTTTTACAGAAATGTGTTTTTCAAATACTATCCTGAAAAAGGGCAAAACCTCGTTCCGGAAGGGGTTTTGCAAACAGGAGATGCAAAGAAAATTTCCTTTTCCTGCCACTCACACAAAATAAAACCTCTTTCCGCGCGTCATTCGTTATATTTGCAGCTTCAACTCAGCTTTGCTATTGTGAGCCTAAGCAAGTAACACAGCTCAATTTTTCGCTCAATGAAAACGTACCTCCGTCTGATCAGTTATGCCCGGCCCTTTGGTCGTTTTGTGACTCCTTTTTTCATTTTTTCGCTGTTAAGCATTGTTTTCGGCATTTTTCAGTTTGGCCTGCTCATCCCCTTGCTCGACATCCTGTTTGGGCAGGTAGATGCTGCCAAAGCCCATCAGTTGCTTGAGAAGCCCGGGTTTGCATTCACTTTTGGCTATCTGAAAGACTTGTTCTATTATTATTTTTATCACTACAGCGCTTCGGGCAACAAAATGGCCGTACTGTATTTTGTGACAGGTGTGATCATCATCGCCGTGGTGCTGACCAACGTGTTTCGGTACCTGGCACAACGGGTGGTACAGGATGCCCGGACTTATTCGGTAAAACAGCTGCGCCAGGCCATTTTTGAGAAGATAAGCAAGCTGCATGTAGGCTATTTCAACAATGAACGCAAAGGCGACCTGCTGGCACGCCTCACCACCGACGTGCAGGAAGTGGAAGGCTCGGTGGTAAATACCCTGGATGCGGTTTTTAAAGAACCTTTCCTGCTGATCGGCTATTTTGTATTGCTCTTTGCCATTTCCTGGGAGCTGACGTTGTTTACCCTCATCGTTATTCCGATTTCGGGAATTATCATTGCCTGGGTGACCAAATCCCTGAAAAAACAGGCAAGGGAAGGACAAGAATCGGCTGGGCGGCTGATGTCAATTATCGAAGAAACCTTGTCGGGCATCCGGATCATCAGCTCTTTCAACGGGCAGGCGTATGTGCAGCAGAAATTTGACAAGGAAAACGACCACTACCGCAACACCATTCGGCGGATGGGCAACAAACGCGAATTGGCCCCGGCATTCTCGGAAGCCTCGGGGGTAATGGTTGTCGCCGGTATCCTGGTTTATGGCGGCAGTCTGATACTTAACAACGATGGAAGCAACAGCTTGAAAGCCAGTGAATTTATTACGTACATTGCTACATTTTCGCAAGTGTTGCGGCCGGCAAAGGCCATTGTTTCGTCCCTGTCCGGCATTCAGCGGGCACAGGCTGCCGGCGAGCGGATCCTATCGGTGATCGACGCGCCTGAATTGGTAAAAGACGCGCCGGATGCGCAACCGTTGGAAAACTTTTCCAAAGGCATCGAGTTCCGGAATGTGAGCTTTTCGTATGCCGAAAAACCGGTGCTGAAGGACATCAGCTTTTACATTCCCAAGGGCAAGACCGTCGCCTTGGTGGGGAGTTCGGGCGGGGGTAAGTCAACCATTGCCGATTTAATTCCGCGTTTTTATGACGTTGCAGAAGGTACGGTGCTAATCGACGGCAAGGATGTCCGCAGTTACACGCTGGAGTCGCTGAGGCATGAGATGGGCATTGTTACCCAGCAGTCCATTTTATTCAACGACACTATCTTCAACAACATTGCCTTCGGGCAGCCCAATGCCCGCGAAGAAGATGTGATCCGGGCAGCCAGGATTGCCAATGCGCATGAGTTCATCATCGAAAAAGAACACGGCTACCAAACCATGATCGGTGACCGGGGCAGCAAACTCTCGGGTGGGCAACAGCAACGGCTGAGCATTGCGCGGGCGGTGTTCAAGAATCCGCCGATACTCATCCTGGACGAGGCCACCTCGGCATTGGATACCGAATCGGAGCGGTTGGTGCAGGATGCGTTAAGCAAGCTGATGAAAGGCCGTACGGCACTGGTCATTGCCCACCGCCTGAGCACTATACAGGAAGCGGATGAAATATTGGTTGTCCAGAACGGCCAGATTGTCGAACGTGGCCATCACCAGGAGCTGCTGGAAAAAGAGTCGGGTGTATACCGCCGGCTCACCATGTTGCAGCAGGCAGTCTGAGCGGCCGTATTGCCGTTGTCTACGAACTGAAAGGTCCAATCAAGGTTATCTGTTCTACAAGTCGGGTTTTTCGTCTGGCAAACATACTATTTTGTCAAATCCGGCATTTGCCTCTTCCTGCGAAAGGTTAAATCCTGTTAAATACTATCTCGGTATTCGCAGTCCGGATTATCTTGAACCCCAAAGCTGATGAAGACCGTTGTGGTACGTTTCTTTCTACCTATTCTACAGTTCTGTCCCACTCATACTACAACCGCTGTTTTTGCGTTGTTAGTCAAATACTTGCGCATCCAAGAGGTATACTATGAAAGTAGCTATTTTTACACTTTTCACTTTTGTTTTCCTGATCTGCAGCCATACCAGCCGGGCCGGCGGGGTGCGGGGTACCATTACCAATACCAAAAAGGACCGCATGCCCTTTGCTTCGATAGTCGTAAAGGGCACCGGCATCGGAACCATGGCAAACGAGGACGGCAAGTATGAAATTTCGCTGAAGCCAGGCACGTACGAGTTGCAGTTCCAGTACTTGGGCTATCAGGTGCTGACCAGAACAGTGGAAATAAAAGATGACTTTATAACCCTGGATGTGGTTATGGAAGAAGCCGTGGTGCAGCTCAATGAAGTAAAAGTCGGTTCGGACGGCGAGGATCCGGCGTATACAATCATGCGCAAGACCATTAGCATGGCCCGGTTCCATTCGCTGGAAGTCGACAGCTGGTCAGCACGGACGTATGTAAAAGGCTCGTTCCGGGTGGTAGATGTGCCGTTTTTGCTGGAAAGGCCGTTGAAGAAAAACAACATACAGGTAGGCACTACCTATGTGCTCGAATCCATCAATGACTTGTCGTTCCGGCAGCCGGATGTGGTCAAGGAAAAAGCCATTTCCATTCGCTCCAACCTGCCACCAGGCACCCAGCCATCCATCAATTTTGCGCAGCTCAACATCTACCAATCCAATTTTGTGGGCATTGTGCTGCCCTTATCGCCCAAAGCCTTTGCCTATTACCGGTTCACTTATGAAGGTGGATTCGAGGAACGTGGCCAGTGGATTAACCGCATCAGGGTAACGCCGCGCACCAAAGGCCAGAATGTGGTGGAAGGTTCGATTTACATTGTCGATCAGCTCTGGAGTGTGCACAGCTACCGGTTTGGCTTTACCGACGAAAATGGCATCAAGTACAACCTGCAACAGATATACACCCCCGTTCAGGAAGTCTGGATGCCAATCCAGGCCGAAATTACCGTCAAGGCCAACTTGTTCGGGGCCGAAGGCGAGGCCCGCTACGTTACATCGGTGCGCAACTACCAATTGCAGATCAATCCCAAATACCACCAGAAGCCGGTGGTGGTCGACGAGAAGATAGACAAGGAAAAAGCTGCCGAAATACGCAAACAAGCCATTGATACCGAAACGGCCCTGAAACAAAAGGAACTGACGCGCAAACAGCTGCGCAAACTGTCGCGGGAGATGGAAAAGGAAGACCGCCGCGAACGCAAAGACCGGGGCGAGGATGTGACTGTGCTGCGCGACTATTCGTTTCAGGTAGATACGCTGGCACGGAAAAAACCATCCGGCTTTTGGGATGAAGAGCGGCAGGTTCCGCTCACAGATACGGAAATCAAAGGTTACCAGCAAGCCGACAGCCTGTACAAAGCCAATGAAGAAAAGATCAAGAAAGATTCGCTGAAGAACCTGCCGAAGTTTCGCCTTATGCATTTGCTCTTCGGCCATACCTACAACTACGGCAAGCAAACCGAAAACGAATGGTATCCGCGTACCTTGTCCTTTGACACCCCGCTGCTTAATCTCAACAATCCGGAATATTTCATCAACAATACGCTGGGTTATTACAACACCGTGGAAGGCGTGGTGTTGCGCACCCGTGCCCGGTACACCGAACGCATGAGCAAAAACCTGCGGTGGAGCCTGGAAGGCAACCTGCGGTATTCGTTTGGGCGGGATCGCCTCAACTGGGGACTGGCCTACAACTATGGGAAAAATTCGCATTCGGTAACCCTTTCGGCCGGACGCAACATCTTTCAGTTCAATCCCAGCAACCCCATTCCGGAAGGAGTGAATACCACCAATACATTGCTCTGGGAGCGGAATTACCTCAAGATTTACGAAAAAGTGTACGCCAGTGTGCAGTGGTACCGTCGGTTTACCGAGCAGGTTGCCGTGACCACTTCGTTTTCGTTTGAACACCGTACACGCTTGGCCAATATCACTGAAAAATCCTGGTTCAATTACGAAAAACGCACCTTTACCAGCAATGATCCGCAAAACATTGAAACCAATAACCAGACGGTTTTTCCCGATCACAATGCCTGGATCTGGCAAACGCAGCTGACCATCCGGCCGTTTGCCAAGGCGGGTATCTACAACGGGCGTCGGTACATTATCAACAACAACTCACCCATTTTTACCCTGAGCAACCGATCAGGATTCGGAGATGTGCGTTTCAATCATCTGGAGGCAGGCGTTTCGGATGAATTCCGCTTGCTGAAAGGCGAGTTCAAATACCTGGTCAGAGGCGGCACATTTTATGGTCCCGACAAGCCACAGTATCTGATGGATTTCAAGCATTTCAACGGAAACCAGACCCGCTGGCAACCCGAAGGATTCGACTTTTTCCGCCTGCTGGACTACTACAACTATTCCACTACACAGAACTACCTTCAGGGGCATGCCCGCCTGCAACTGAACCGACTACTGCTCACCCAGTTTACATCCCTGCGGCTGTACGGCATCAAAGAATACGTGTTTGCGAATGCCCTGGCCACTACTCAGACCAATGTGTATGAAGTGGGGTATGGCTTTGGCGGATTCCTGAAAATTCTGGGTGCTGAAGTGGTCACTACGTTCCAGAACGGCAAGTATGTACAAACCGGTTTTCGCCTGAAACTCGGATTTAATTAAGCCAGAATAGTATCTTCTGCGAAGCCAAAACCTGCCTTACCGAAAGGAATGCGCCAGTCGGCACATTCCTTTTTTGTTGCTCCGTTTCATTGATAATTGCCCGAATCTAAGATTCGACAAATCCGCCGGCCTCGCGAATTGTCAATTCTTCATCCATGTTTTTAAAGCAAATAACGGTTTTTCAAAATATAATTCACTCATAATCAACATTTAAGGCAATGTGCGAAGCACGAGCCAGATTGCGACAAAAAGAGTGAAGTTCACTCCAATCACGCAAGGCAGTGCAGGTGCGCAGGGATAAAAACCCCGCGGGCCCAGCGATGGGTATGAGCGGCGAAGCTTATGGGATTTTTTGCCTTTTTTTGCCACCACACACAAGGCTGGCTCAACAAACTCTTGTTTGTTGCCCCTTTTTGGGCATGCAAAAAGTGACATGCGCTACAAAGAAAAGAATCTTCGGTTGAGTAAACTCCGTTATTCATGTTGTTTTAGGCTATCTCCTTGATGAGGGATCATGATAAATATTTTGTGAAAGAAAATATTAGAAAAATCACAAAAGTGTAGCTTTACAAAATCCAACAGCATTGTTGGTACCCATCACTCTTAACCCGGAAAATAGTATGAAAAAAGTACTCAAAACCCTCCTTTGGTTAGGTTGCATGTGCGTATGTATGTATTCTTATGCACAGAAATTCAATGGATTAGACACGCACATGGGCAATTTGTATCGGTTGTCAGATGCCAAAACACGGTCGATAAGCCCTGAAAATTTTACAGGTGAAAAAGGCAAAGGGGGCATGGCCACCGAAGGAACCGGCAAAAACGCCTCCCGCGACCTGGGGCAAGGCTGGAAAGTAAGCCCCAGCGTGGAAATCAAATCCAAAACGACATTTACACTGGCCGAAATCAGCGGTTCGGGTGCCATTCAGCACATCTGGATGACTCCCACCGGCAAGTGGCGGTATTCAATCCTGCGAATATACTGGGATGACGAAAAGGAACCGTCGGTAGAGGTGCCTGTCGGTGACTTCTTTTGCATGGGCTGGCAACAATACGCGCCTCTCAACTCGCTGGCCGTAACGGTCAATCCCGGTAGTGCCTTTAACTGCTACTGGACCATGCCTTTCCGCCGCAAATGCCGCATTACCATGGAAAACATTGCCGAAGAGTCTATGATCTTGTACTATCAGATCGACTATACACTGACCGACGTACCCGAAGACGCGGCCTATTTTCATGCGCAGTTCCGGCGGGTCAATCCACAACCTTACAAGCAGGTGTACACAGTGGCCGATAACATCAAAGGCAAAGGGCAGTACGTGGGTACCTATATGGCCTGGGGTGTTAACAGCAACGGTTGGTGGGGTGAGGGAGAAATGAAATTTTTTATGGATGGCGACAAGGAATTCCCGACCATTGCTGGTACCGGCCTGGAAGATTATTTCTGCGGTTCGTACAATTTTGATGTCAAAGGCAAATACCAGGAGTTCTCAACTCCTTATACGGGTCTCCACCAGGTTATCCGGCCCGATGGCACCTATCAGTCGCAGCAACGCTTTGGGATGTATCGCTGGCATATCACCGATCCGATCCGGTTTGACAAAGACCTGCGCATCACGGTTCAGGCTCTGGGCTGGCGCGACGGAGGGCGGTATCTGCCTCTGAAAGACGATATTGCCTCAACCGTATTCTGGTACCAAACCGAGCCGCACGCGGCGTTTCCCAAATTGCCCACCAAAGACGAACTGGAGGTAAACTAGGAAGCCCCGCGGGGAACAGTTGAATGCGGAATTTAAAATTCTGAATAGTATCCTTCCAAGCTTTAAAACCTGGGTCGTCGCTACCACCTATGTCTGACAAAACAAAAACCCTGCTGACTAGTCAGCAGGGTTTTTGTTTTGTCAGGAGCATTATTCCCCGTTGGGGTTAGAGGCCCTAGTTTACCCGTACATTTCCGCCGGAAGTAGAGATGCGTACCGGAATGCCGCCACCATTGAGTTTGCCCTTGACGCGGTCATCTTTGATGGTACCGTTGAAGTTTTGCATGGCAATGGAAACCCGGTCGCCTGACAAATCCAGATCCATTCCTTGGTTAAGCGGCATTTTGACGGATATGTTACCACCGCTGGTCGAAAGCGTCAGGAATTTGTCTATGGTGGCAATATCTGCCGTTACGTTGCCACCGCTGGTATGAGCCTCCAGGCTACCCGATACTTGCGCAATGCGGATGTTGCCGCCCGAGGTTCCGAGTTTGAGGGAGCCTTTGGATTCTTCCACTTTTACATTGCCGCCGCTGGTTTGCGCCTCCAATGTGCCGTTGAAACTGTCAATGTCAATATTGCCGCCGGAGGTTTTCGCTTCTACCAGTCCTTTCGTGGCGTCAATGTCAATGTTGCCGCCGCTGGTTTTGGCAGTCTGGTTGCCCGACAAACCGGTAAGCTTGATGTTGCCACCACTGGTGTGCAGGTCGGAAGTGATGTTGGCAGGCACATAGATTTTGAATGAAATGCTCAGCCCGTTTTTCCAGCCCCATTTCCATTCCGAATCCAGGGGTTTGGCCGCCACGGTTAACGTGTTGGCGTCTTTGTCAATTTTGATGCTGTATTTTTCCAGCCGCTCTTTGATCTCAGCATCCGACAGTTTCTGGTTCCAGTTGTTGGCACGGATGAATACTTCAATTCTGGCTTCACCCGACGTCTGGCCGAACAGCGATACATTACCGCCGCTGGTTTCCACTTTTACGCTGGTCAGCCCTGTTGGTGAGAAGTTTTTCGTCAGGTAGGGTTTGTCATCGTCATTCTGCGCTTGTGCCTGAAATATGCCGGCTACTGCAATCAGCAAAGCAAGGAGAGTCCATTTGGTTTTCATAGTGAATGAGTGTTAGGTTGAAAAAAAGGAAGTGACTATAAGATGTAAATTCGGAAACAAAGGTTGCATGGAGATCAAAAAAGTGTTTGAAAACAGGTGATAGGTTTTTGCTTTTCAGAAGATATTATTTTCCACCGCACCCGGCTGATCCGTCACTCGATCCGTCCGTCGAAGAGGTTAATGGTACGGCTGCCATACGTCGCGTTTTTCTCAGAGTGTGTCACCTGAATAATCGTGACGCCCTCGCTGTTCAGCTGTTTGAACAGATCCATAATCTCTTCGCCCTGCTTGCTGTTCAGGTTGCCGGTCGGCTCATCGGCCAGTATCAGTTTGGGTTTGGTTATGATGGCCCGGGCAATGCCCACCAGCTGCTGTTGCCCGCCTGACAACTGATTGGGAAAAAGGTCTTTCTTGCCCACAATCTGAAAGCGGTCCAGAATATCCGCCACCAGCGGCTGTCGTTCAGACGACTTCATGCCGTGGTACAACAGTGGCGTTTCAATATTTTCGTACACCGTCAGTTCGTCGATCAGGTGGTAGGCCTGAAACACAAAGCCAATGTGCTTTTTGTAAAGTTCGGCGCGTTGCTTTTCCCTGATTTTATGCACCGGCTGGTCCAGGAAATAGTATTCTCCTTCCGAGGGCTCGTCCATCATGCCCAGGATGTGCAGCAAGGTTGACTTGCCGGAACCCGACGGCCCCATGATGGAAACAAATTCGCCCTCTTTCACAGTCAGATTGATATCACGCAGAATGAACGTACGGCCAGCCTTGGATTCGTACCACTTGAATACTTTGTTGAGTTGAATCATGGTAAACGGTTAATTAGAAAATAACGAAATGGAAAATCAGGGTTTTTACGTTTGGCAAGATACTATTTTGAACTGTGCCAATACAATGCCGGAAAAGCGAAACTGCCTATGAAACGAACCAGAAGGCATTTGCTAGCCCTGAAAGCAAAACGAGTGTCCGATTACGGACACTCGCTGTTCACTGACGAACAAGACACCTATGGATTGCTGGCGTGGAAAACCCACCGTTTTATTCACTTCTGAGCGACTTAACCGGATTGGCCAACGTGGCCTTGATGGCCTGGAAACTCACCGTTACCAGTGTGATGGCCAAAGCCCCCACTCCGGCAGTAACGAAGATCCATCCCGAAATGCCGGTACGGTAGGCGTAACCCTGCAGCCACTGGTTCATGGCATGCCAGGCAACTGGAATGGCAATAACCAGTGCGATCAATACCAATTTGAGAAAATCAATACTCAACAACGCAATCAGCTGGCTCATACTGGCCCCGAGCACCTTGCGGATGCTGATTTCCTTGGATCGTTGCAGAATGGTAAAGGTAGCCAGGCCAAACAATCCCAGGCAGGCCAGAAAAATGGACAAGCTGGCAAAAACGGTGAACGCCTTGCCTATGCGGGCTTCGGAGGTGTAGAGCTGGTCAAACTCCTCATTCATAAACTGGTATTCAAACGGCAGGCTGGGCTCCAGCGATTTCCATTTCCGATCCAGAAACTCCAGCGTTTGCGGCAATTGCTGGCCTGTGAGCTTGACCAGCATCACATTGTGGTAAGAACTTGGAAAGATAACCAACGGCTCGATGGCGGTATGCAACGAGGCAAAATGGAAATCCCTGACCACCGCTTTCACTTCGCCGGCCCGGTCTTCGCCCAGGTTCATTTTCCTGCCGATGGCATTCTGGGGTGTCCATCCCAGCGATTGGACGGCCGACTCGTTGAGGATAAACGAAAAATAATGTTTTCCGGTCGTATCCTGATCGGCTTGTTTCAGATCCATCTCCGTCAGGTCGGTGCCGGCAATGATCTCCAGTCCGGTCGTTTTTACAAAATCATTGTCGACCGGCAGTGCTTTAATCGCCTTGTACTTGCCTTCGGGCATGCCGCTGGCCCAGATGCTGTACCCACCTTCTACGAAAACGGGCGTTTCGTAAGCCCGCGCCACCTGAAGCACGTTCGGATTCTGGCGGAACTCGGTTTTGAATGCCGCTATTTTAGCATCAATCTTACCGTTTATGGGCACTACCAGCACATGCTCTTTGTCGTAACCCAGTTTTCGGGTCTGGATAAATTGCAACTGATCCTGAATGACAAAAGCCGATACAATCAGAAAAACAGAAATGGCAAACTGGAATACAATCAGTGACTGACGCAACCGCAGTCCCGACGCTGTATTTTTGAAAGAACCTTTCAGAACTTTTATCGGCTGGAAGCCGGTCAGGACCACTGCCGGGTAACTGCCCGCCAGAAAGGCAATGGCCAGCCCCAGCCCGAGGACAAATAGTATGTTTTTGGATTGGAAAAACGCTGACAAACTCAACTGCTTGCCAATCAACTGATTGAAAGCGGGCAGGGTGAAAGCAACCAGCAAACAGCTCAGGAACAAGGCTATGGCCGTCAGTATGACGGACTCACTGATAAACTGCCAGAACAATTGCTGCCGTACCGCTCCCAGAACCTTGCGCATGCCTACCTCCCGGGCACGTTCGGTGGCGCGGGCAGTAGTCAGGTTCAGGTATGTGAAACAGGCAATTCCCAGCAGCAGCAACGCGGTACCGATGAAAATGTAGATGTAGTCAATATCCGAGTTGGGTTCAAACGTCCCTTCGGTGTCGGAGTACAAATGTACGTTGGGAAATGCCTCCAGGAAATATGTCAGGTAATCGCCGCCGCTCATTTCTTCCTCCGAAAACTGGGTTTTCATATATCCCCGGATTTTAGGCTGTAGCGAAGCGATGCTTTCGGAAGTCCGCAACAGCAGGAACGTCGTCCAGTTGGCGTTCCACCAGGTTTCGTTCTGGGCCGCCCGCAACGAATGGAAAGACGCCAGGAAATCAAACTTGATCTGTGAATTGTCCGGACAATCTGCCGCCACGCCGGTGACTACAAAATCTTTTTCATCATTGACCCGAATGATCTTCCCAATGGCTTCTTCCGTACCAAAATACCGCCGGGCCGTAGACGCCGACAACACCACGGTGTTGGGTTGTGTCAGTGCGGTACGCGGATTGCCCGCAAGCAACTGGAAAGAAAACAGGTCGAAAAAGGTGGAGTCGGCATAATAGAAACGGGGTTCTGTCAGCAATTTGTCGTTGGCTTTCACGATACGGTCGGTTTTATACATGCGAACGGCCGATTCCACTTCCGGAAAAGTTTGCCTGAATGCAGGGGCTACTTTGGTACCGGTCACGGCTACTTTGTTGACTTCACCGCCCATGCTGTATTCCATCACCACCCGCACAATGCGGTTTCCTTTTTCGTGAAAGGCATCGTATCGAAGTTCGTGCCGCACATACAAGGCCATGAGCAGACACCCCGTAAGGCCGATGGCTAGTCCTGAAATATTGATAACCGAAAAAGCTTTGTTTTTCAGCAGATTGCGAATGCCGATTTTAAAGTAATTGCGCAACATGTGGTGACGATTGGTTAGGTTTGAGTAGGTATATCGTAGGGGAAAATAGTATCCTGGAAAACGGCAAAACCCCCTGAGTTGCTATTCACTGCGCAGCGACTTGACCGGATTGGCCAACGCCGCCCTGATGGCCTGGAAGCTTACCGTCAGCAGGGTGACAACCAGGGCTCCGAATCCGGCCACGGCAAAGATCCACCAGGAAATGCTGGTGCGGTATTCATAACCCTGCAACCACTGGCTCATGAAATACCACGCAACGGGCATCGCGACCAGCAACGAGAATCCCACCAGCCACACAAAATCGGTGGAAAGCAGCGTCCATACATTCAGCACGCTGGCTCCCAATATTTTGCGGATGCCGATCTCTTTGGTACGCTGCTCGGCCGTAAACGATGCCAGACCGAAAATGCCCAGACACGAGATGAAAATGGCCAGGATGGCAAAAAAGCCGGACAGCTTTCCGATGCGTTCTTCGTTCCCAAATTTGCGGGCGTATTCTTCGTCCACAAACTTGAACTCGAATACCAGGGCGGGGGCATATTTTTGGAAAACAGCCTCTATCTTTTTCAGCGATTCACTGGCGCTGCGGTTGGGGTTGAGCTTGAACAGGACAACGTTTTCGGATTCTTTGGAAATGTGGAAGACCGACGGCCGCACCGGCTGGTACGGCGACTGCACCACCATGTCTTTGATCACGCCCACAATGGTGTAGGGCTTGTCGTCCCATTTGATGATTTCACCCACCGGTTTTTGCAAACCCATGTATTTGGCCGCTGCTTCATTGATGACAAATGCTGCCGAGTCGGTGGCAAACTCGCGGGAAAAATCGCGACCTTCCTTAAACTGCCAGCCGACGGTTTTGCCATAATCGTGTGTGACGCCGCTGTTGGGAAAATCAACCGCCAGGTTGGGGTCTTTGCCTGTCCAGTAAAATCCGCCGTTGGTGTTCCAGTCCTGTGTGGTAGGGCTGGTCGATTCTGTCATTTCCACAATGGCTCCGGCAGTTTTCAGGTCGTTTCGGATGGCGTCGAAATGATTGTGGATATCGGGTGTGCCGGTAAGCGTCATGACCAATCCGTCACGGTCATAACCTACCGGCCGGTTCTTGGCATGCTGTATCTGCCGGTACACGATGATGGTTCCGATAATCAGCGTAACAGAAACGGTAAATTGCACCACCACCAGCACCTTGCGTGGCACAGCCGCCAGTTTACCCACCCGAAACGTGCCCTTGAGCACTTTCACCGGCTCGAACGACGACAAATACAGTGCCGGATAACTGCCGGCGACTATTCCGGTAAGAAAAGTGAATACAATCCCCAGGGTCCAGAACAGGCCGTTGGTCCAGGGCATCGTGATCTGCTTGTCGGCCACTTCATTGAACGAAGGCAGAATAAGCAAAACCAACACGATAGACAACCCGAACGCGAAAAACACCACCAGCAACGACTCGCTGAAAAACTGACCGATCAACTGGATGCGTACCGAACCGATGGATTTTCGGATGCCGACTTCCTTTGCCCGTTTCTCGGAGCGGGCCGTGGCCAGGTTCATGAAGTTGATGCAGGCCAGCAGCAGCACAAACACACCGATGATGCCAAACAACCAGACGAACTGGATGCGGCCGCCGGTGTTGACACCGTTCTTGAATTCGGAATACAAATGCCATTTGCTCATCGGATGCAGAAACACCTGGGGTTTGTAACGCCGGTCTTCCGGACTGATCCGGTTGAATTTCACATTCTTGATTTTAGCCGAAACTTTGTCAGCATCTGCATGATCGGCCAGATGTGCAAATGTTTGGGTAAAGTTGCTGCCCCAAGGCTGTTCCATCTTTTTGATCCAGTCATTGATGGTTATATACAATTCCCAAGGCATAAAGTAGGTAACGTCTTTGAAACTGGAATTGTAGGGAAGGTCTTCGTACACGCCCGTTACCTTGACGTTCACTTTGTTGTCCACTTTTATCAGTTTCCCGATGGGATTGGCGTCTTTGAAAAAAGCCTTGGCGACAGATTCCGAAAGAATGATGGAATAGGGTTCTTTCAATGCATCGCGCGAACCGCGGAGCATTTTCAGCGACAGCATATCGATCACTTGCGGCTCAAAATAATTGCCGGATTTGTTCAGCTTCGTATCGCCATAGGTCAGGATATGATTGGAAGTCCAGGAAGACTGTAGCACGTATTTGAAGTCACTGCCATAATTCTTGCGGATCTCATCAGCCATCAGATAGGGATTTGATGTTTGCGTCGACTTCTGCCCGTTGTACATGTTGTGCTGCATCACCTGGGCAATGCGGCCATAGTTCGGATGGTATTTGTCGAATGCCAATTCGTCGTACATCCATAACCCGATCAGGACCGCCACGGCCATGCCTACCGCCAGCCCACCGATGTTGATAAAGGAGTATACCTTGTTTTTCAGCAAATTCCGTAAAGCAATTTTGAGGTAGTTGCGTAGCATAGTCAAGTGGTAGGGTTTGCGAGTGTACGAGATACTAGTTTGCCATGCCAATTCGGTGCCGAAAAAATAAAAGACGCATTTATGCGTGATTTGGGGCATTTTCATGCGCTGCAAACCAAACGAGTGTCCGTCAGCGGACACTCGTTGTTCATTGCCGAACAGAAAATAGTATCTTTCAAAACTGAAAAACTTCGGGGATTATTTCCGGCGGACAGAGTTTTCGCCGATGGTAATTTTTTTGTGCAGGTTGCCTGCTCCGCTATTCAGCACCGTAGATTCGCCAAACGCATTCACATTAAGCCGCTCCGAAGCGTTCAGGTCCAGCAGGGTTTCGCCAAACAGGCTTGTGTGCACCTTGGCTCCGCGCAGGTTTTCGGCATACACCTTGTTTTCGCCAAACGCCCGGTATTTCTGAAAATCAGCCGTTCCGGCAGCTACATCCAACCGGTTTTCGCCGAATAACGACACCGTCAGCTTGTCCACTTCCAGTCCGGCAAGTGTAGCCTTGTTCTGACCAAAAAGTTTGATTTTCAATTTCTTGCTCTGAATGGTATTCGCGCAGGTAAGCATTTGTTCGCCCCGGATCTGCACATGCCGCAGCCGGCGGTACGTCACATACGCCTTGATGCGGGCACCGGGATAAAGCGTATACCAATGCGTGTCTTCTTTCCAGCTGCCGTCTTTCTTGGATGTCACAACTTTGGCGTCGGTCAGGTACAGCCGGAGGGTTTTGCCTTTCGACTCGATATTAATTTTGTCGGGCGTCACGTTCTGGTATTCCAGCCGGATGCTTTCCTGCTCGCCTTTGATGAGCACCACATCAATCAGCGGGCTGGCCACAATTTTGTCAAAGGCACGCAGGTCTTTGGTAATGGTTGGCGTGGGCGTTTGGGCGTGTGTAGCCACAACCAGGCAACCCAACAGAAGCGAAAAAATAGTTTTCATAGAAAAAGCGATTAGGTGAAGGCTTTGTTTCTTGAACCAGATGCCAAATTCCAACCAAAGGTTGCATGTGATACTGACAATTTTGAATGAGTGAATGATCGAATGACAGGTTTTGCGTTTTTCAGAGATACTATTCTGCCGACAGGCAATCATTCCGTCATTTACTCATTGTATCATTCAACATTATTCAGAGCGAAGCGATTTGACCGGATTGGCCAACGCCGCCTTCACAGCCTGGTAACTCACTGTTACAAAGGCAATCAGTAACGCAAGTCCGCCTGCCAGGGCAAATGCCCACCATTGGATGGTGATGCGGTAAGCAAAATTTTGCAGCCATCCGTGCATGAAGTACCAGGCAAGTGGCGCTGCAATGACAAAAGAGACCAGCACCAGTTTCAGGAAATCCCGGGACAGCAATTGCACCAGGTTGGGAATGCTGGCTCCCATCACTTTGCGGATGCCGATTTCCTTGGTTTTCTGCTCGGCCGTAAAGGCGGCCAGTCCGTACAGACCCAGGCACGAAATCAGGATGGCGATGAACGTGAAATAGCCTACGATCACGCCCATGCGCTGCTCGGTGTCGTAATTACGCTGGAAGTCCTGGTCCAGAAAGGTGTATTCAAACGGCTCTTCCGGATTGAGGGCCTTCCATTTGCTTTCCAAAAACGGAAGCATGGATACCATGGAGGCGGTGTTGGCCTTGACGATGATGTAGTTATGCGTGCCCCGGTCGAGCAGGAAGCCAAAACGGCCGATCGGTTTCTGTAAACCTTCGTAGTGAAAATTTTTGACCACGCCGATGATTTCCAGGTCATACACCCGTTTTTCCCACTCAAAATGAAGCCGCTTGCCAATGGCCTGTTGCGGACTGAACCCAAACTCTGCGGCGGCCTTTTCGTTGATGATGATGCGGCTGCTGTCGGCAGGAAACTCCGGTGAAAATGCCCGTCCGCTCTTCAGTTCAAACCCCAGCGTTTCAATGAAGTCATAGTCAATGTCGTTCATTTTCAGGTTCAGCGACTCGGCGTTGGTTTTGCCGTCTGTGTACAGGTTCTGATCACGCGCAGTAAAGACACCCGGATACGAAAATGCCCCTGCCGCCGATGCCACCTGATTGTTGCGTTGAATTTCGGCCTTGAAGGCGGCGTAATTGCTTTTGGTAGTTTCGGTACGCAGCGGAATCACGATCTGCTGCTCCTTGGTAAAGCCCAGCGACTGGCCTTTCAGATAGGTCATCTGTTGCCATACCACCAGCGAAGCCAGGATCAGCATAATGGAGATGGCAAACTGAAACACCACCAGTGCACGCCGCAGATTCACCGCTGCCAGGCTGTTGATAAACTTGCCTTTGAGCACACGCACCGGCTGAAACGAGGACAGGTAAAACGCCGGATAACTGCCCGCCACAATTCCGGTAACGACAGCCAGCAGCACAAACCACAACAACGTAAGGGCATGTTTGGGAAAAGTCAGATCGATGGATGTATGCGCCAGCGAATTGAACACCGGCAGAAACAGGTAAACCATGCCCACTGCGATTACCAGAGCCAGCAAACTCAGCAACAGCGACTCTCCGATGAACTGACCGATGAGCATGCTTTTTTCGGCCCCAACCACCTTTCGGATGCCGACTTCGGCAGCTCGTTTGCCCGACCGTGCCGTGGCCAGGTTCATGAAGTTGATGCAGGCAATGAGCAATGTAAAAAGGGCGATGGACGTAAGCAGATACACGTATTGAATGCTTCCCTTGTTGCCCATGTTGCCATTGTCTTCCGAGTATAGGTGTACGTCGGGAATGGCCTCCAGGAATTGTCTTTTGCGAAAACCCGCCGTTTTCATGTCAGCGCCGGCGTATTTTTCAATGAAGGCCGGAAGTTTCTTTTCCAAGGCATCGGGACTTGCACCGGGCACTAGCCGAACATACGTAAAAAACATGTTATTGAATGCGAAGTTCTTTACTGTACGAATGTACTCACCCATGCCTCCGCTGCTCAGCGACATAAAATACCGCCCTTCGATGTGCGACAGCTTCTCGGGACTAAATACGCCGGTAATCTTGAAGTCGATGTTGCCATTGCTGTTGCTGATCCGAACGATGCGGTTCAACGCACTGGCGGCACCGAACATTTTCTGCGCAATCTCCTCGGAAATCACAACTGAATTCGGATCATTCAGGGCCGTGTGCGGATTTCCTTCGAGGAAATGGTAGGAAAACAGATCGAAGAAAGTAGAGTCGGCAAAATAGCCTTTGGTTTCGTAAAACGACTGAATGGTTTTTCCGTTTTGTGCCAGTTTGAAAATGGCCTTGTCTTCGTTGAACGGCACAAACACCCGTGCGGCCTGCTCCACCTCCGGAAAATCGGCCTTCAACGCAAAGGCCATCGGTGCCGGGGTGGTGGGCATATTGCGGGTTTGGTCCGGACTGATAAACGTCGTGCCGACCCGGTAAATATCATTGGCCCGTGGATGGTGTTTGTCGTAGGATGTTTCGTTTTGCACATACAACAAGATCAGCATGCAGCAAGCCATTCCAATCGACAAGCCTACGATATTGATCATCGAGAATGCCTTGCTCTTCATCAGGTTCCTCCAGGCAATTTTTACATAGTTGCGTAGCATAGTCAAAAGTAGGTTTTGGTTTTTCAGTAGATACTATTTTGCTGTGCCAATACAATGCCGGAAAACAGAAATCCGCATTCTTGCGAAATTAAAGGCTTTTGAATAAGCTGAAAAAGAAACGAGTGTCCGCAAACGGACACTCGTTGTTCAGGGACGGACAAAAAATAGTATCCTCTCACAAGGCAAAACCTCTCGTAGCGATTTCTATGATTTTACTTAGCCAGTCTTTTCGCAGAAATCGTCACACAAACGCACCGCTTTTCCAATTGGATACACCAATGTATTCATGCGAAGTTCCCCGCGGGAAGACAGAAAACAGTACCTAAGCTAAAAACCCCGATACTTACAACTATCCGACAATCACTTACTTGATCATTCACTCATTCAACATTATTCAGAGCATTATTCAGAGCGAAGCGATTTGACCGGATTGGCCAGCGCCGCCTTGACCGCCTGGAAGCTTACCGTCAGCAAGGCAATCCCGATGGAGAGAATGCCAGCAATGGCAAATATCCACCACGGAATGTCAATGCGGTACGCAAAATCTTGCAGCCACTGGTTCATCGTATACCAGGCAATCGGAATAGCAATGACCAGCGCCGTCAACACCAGCTTGAGAAAGTCCTTGCTGAGCAGGGCCACGATGCCAGATGTGGAAGCTCCCAGCACCTTGCGGATCCCAATTTCCTTGGTACGTTGGTTCATCACCAGTACGGCAATGGCAAACAATCCAATGCACGAAAGCACAATGGCCAAGCTAGCGGCGGTGATGAAAATGTTGTAAAACCGTTCTTCGCGGCGGTACTGGCGGTTGGTATTCTCATCCAGGAAGGAGCCCAGAAATTCATTTTCGGGAGCTATTTTTTTCCAGGTTTTTTCGAGCAGTGCCATCGTCTGGGGTATATCCCGGTTCGCCACCTTGACAAACACATACCCGACCGGAAAATCTTTGCTACGCAACTCAATCATCTGGGCCTCAACTTTGGAATGCAGCGATTCGAAGTGGTAGTCTTTCACAATGCCGATTACTTGCAGTTTGGAGGTGCTGTCGTGCACCGGCAGCCAGATTCCCAACGGATTACCCCCGATCTGCTTGGCAAATGTTTCGTTGATCAGAATGGCCTGTGTGGAGTCGGTGGCAAACTGGCGGGAGAAATCGCGGCCAGCCAGCAGTTTCAGTTCCATGGTTTTGGCAAAATCATAATCCACACTCAAATTGTTGGCTGACAGCGTGCGGTTGTTGTAATCAAAACCCATCACTGACTTCCACGACGAGCCGTCTTTGCCACGGCCCAGGTTGTTCGATGCTGCCGTAATGCTTTCGATGGCGGGTTGGCCGGCCAGTTCGTTGCGCAGGCGTTGCAGCACCACCCCGCCGTCCAGCTTGCCGTTTACCGGAATGCTGATTACCTGCTGGCTATTAAAACCCAACGGCTTGTTGCGTAAGAAACGGATTTGCTGACTGATGATCAATGTGCTGGCAATCAGTAGGGTGGCAATGACAAATTGCACGACAATCAGGCTGCTGCGCACATGATTGGACCGGCCGGTGGAGATTCTGCCTTTGAGTGTCAGCACGGTACTGAACCGGTTGATGAACCATGCCGGATAGCCACCTGCCAAACTGGTGATCAGCAAAAAGACCAGCAGGATCACTGCCAGGATACCGATACTTTGTAACATATCCAGCGAAATCTCGGTACGGAAGGTGGCCTTGTATTCCGGCAGGAACAACTGCGCCAATATCAGACCCAGTGCCAGTGAGAAAACACCGATCAGCACGGCCTCACCCCAAAACTGCCCTACAATCTGCCAGCGCAGGGCACCCAGTACTTTGCGCATGCCTACTTCACGGGTGCGGGTCAGCGAACGGGCCACCGACAGGTTGATGAAGTTAATAGCCGCAATGGTGATGATCAATGCGCTGATGATGAGTAAGATGTAGGGATACAGATAGGCGTTTCCTTCCCTGACGAAAGAATCGAAATGAATGTCGGCCAGTGGCTGCAATTTCAGGCTGAGGTATTCGCCATTGGCATCGGGCTTTGCTCCGTCCCGTTTGAGGTTTCGGATATCTTCCGCATAGTATTTTTTCGTAAAGGGACGGATTTTCTGTTCAAATGCGGCAGCAGTAGTAGTTGCCGGCAGCTTGACATACACATCGTGAAAGTTACTGTTCCATTGTGTTTCTCTTCCCTGGTATTCCGGACTGTTCTCAAACCGCACCAGCATGCTGTAGTCCAGTGTGGAATTATTTGGCGGATTTTCCAACACGCCTGCCACCAGAAAATCTTTCGTTTGTCCGCCAAACGTGAGCCGGACTGGTTTGCCTACCGGATTTTCTTCGCCAAACAGAGCCTTGGCCAGGTCGGCTTTCAGCACTACGTTTCCGGGTTCGCGCAAAGCCGTTTCGGAAGAGCCTTGCAACATTCGAAACGAGAACATCCGCAGGTAATCGGCATCCACAAAGTCAAGCGATTCCTCCAGGCGTTTGTCTTTGTACTCAATGGTACCACCGTTGTCTTGCCGACGGGCAATGTATTCTATTTCCGGATATTCACTCTTTAACGTAGGTGCCATGGGTGCGGCCATGGCAGTCTTCATTAGGGTACGCATCAGGTCCGGACTGTTCTGCTTCGTCGCAAACCGGAAAATGCGTTCCTCGTCTTTGTGGAACCGATCAAACGACAGTTCGAAGGTAGCGGTGAGAAACAGCAGGATGCCGCTGCCAAACGCCACCGAAAGCCCGACAATGTTAATCAAGCTGAAGAGCTTGTTTTTCCACAAATTGCGCCAGGCGATGGTCAAGTAGTTGCGAAGCATAAATGGACAGGTTTTGAGATTTGAAAAGATACTATTCTCGCGGTGTTGGATGGCTGATTGTTGATCCACGACAGCAGCTTGTATCCTGAGGTTTTGGATTTTCAGAGGATAATGTTTTATAACGGGCATTTCGTAGCATTTGCACGTAATAAGCCACAGGTAATTTATTTGGGCAGATGTGCCACCAACTCGACTTCCAGTTTGGCTTCACTCATGTACAGCCGCACCACTTGCACCCACGTGGCAGCTGGAAAATCCCCTTTGTAAAATGCTTTTCGAGCCGCGTTGTGTTTCTTCATGGCTTCTATATCCGTTGTGTACAGGTTTTCTTTTACCACATTCTGGAAAGTGGCTCCGAAGCTTTTCAGCGATTTCTCCAAAGCGCGATACAATTGGGTGATGCCCTCAGGCGAAACTTCCGTTGCCACTGCCCCGGATATGTAAAGCACATTGCCCACCTTCACTACTTGCGTGTATCCAGCAGTAGTATCCTGCTTCGGAGGTGTGTCCCAATGCCATTTATTTTTACTGATAGAATTAGTCTGGGCATATGCAACAGGAATGAGTACCAAGGAAAAGAGCGTACAGAGACAGAGTTTCATGGATTGGCAATGGTTCAGGGTGATTAAATAAATTGGATAAAATATTTCATTGTCTAAACACAGGCTGTTTAAATTTTGACAGATAAACTAATACCGATTCAGGATTAAAAAAGCATTGATTTTGGCATTTAGGAAAATACTGTTTTCTTATTATCATCAAGCCTTGTGGCACACGGGCTCCGTTAACAATCAGCCATTTCCATCATTCACTCATTGTATCATTCAACATTATTCAGAGCGAAGCGACCTGACCGGATTGGCCAACGCCGCTTTGATGGCCTGGAAACTTACCGTCAGCAACGCAACCAGTAAAGCGACAAGGCCCGCCGCCGCAAAAATCCACCAGCGGATTTCGATTCGATACGCAAACTGTTGCAGCCACTCATGCATGGCATACCAGGCAATCGGAACCGCTATTGCAAAGGCAATCACTACCAGTTTCAGGAAATCGCTGGACAACAGCGCGACGATTTGCCCGATGGAAGCACCCAATACTTTGCGAATACCCACTTCTTTGATGCGTCGTTCGGCGGCAAATGTGGCCAATGCAAACAAGCCAAAGCAAGACAGCAGCAGGACGATCCCGGCAAATGCATTAAACATTACCAGTTGCTTCTGCTCTTTTTGATGCAGATGGGCATAGGTATCGTCCAGAAATTCGTATTTGAATACAAGTCCGGGGATCAGTTTTTCCCAAACCTGCGCTGTGACGGCAAGTGCCTTGTCCAGTTGTTGCGGAGCCGCTTTTATGTATATGGTACTGAGCCAGTTGTTATTTCTGAAAATGACCAGAGGTTCAATCTTTTCACGCGGGCTTTTGAAGTGAAAGTCTTTGGCCACACCAATGATTTGTCCTTTGCGACCCTGAAATTCAAAGCGTTGCCCGACAACGGGTTGCAAAATGCCCAGTTCCTTTACCGCTGTCTCGTTCAAGATCACATGGTTGTCATCGGCTTTGTTGGTTTCCTGAAACCATCGGCCATCGGCCATTTTCAGTTTGAAGAAATCCTTGAAATCCGACTGCACTGAAAACTGGCTGACGGTGGGCTGCCAGTCTGGCTTACGGCCCTCCCAGTCAAGGCTGCCGCTATGTGCACTCTGCATGTCAATGATGTTCATGTTACTGGCAGTTACAGCCAGTATGCTGCTTTCCTGAGCCAGTTTGTGCATGAGGGATTGTTTCACAACTTCGCTGTTTTCGACATTCCACGGTATCGTCAGCGCATACACGTGTTCTTTCGCATAACCCAGTTTTTTTGTGCTGATAAATTGCAGCTGCCTGAAAACCAGAAACGTCGAAATCAGCAGAACCAGCGTAAACGTAAACTGAAAAACCACCAGGGTTTTCTGCAAAGTGGCATTGCGGGCTTTGCCAAAGGCGATGCCTTTGAGCAGTCGGATGGGGTCGAAAGAAGACAGCAGTACGGATGGGTAAATACCCGTAAGCAGCGTCGCCACCAGAGTGATGCCTCCGAGGATGGGCCAAACAACCGCACTCTCCAGTGAAAAATGATTGTCTGCCAAGCTGTTCAATACCGGCAATCCGGTAAGCAGCAGATAAACGGACAGAACCATCGCCAGCAGGCTGGTAATCACCGATTCGGCAAAGAACTGCCAGAACAAAATGCTTCGGGAAGCTCCGATGATTTTTTTTACACTTACTTCTTTGCTGCGCACACTGGCTTGCGCGGTAGTCAGGTTGACGTAGTTGATACAAGCGATGATGAGAATAAACACGGCCACTATCGAAAAAATGTACAGAGAGGTTTTGTCACCAACAGGCATCCGTGAATCAGAAACTACCGAGGTATCCAGATGTATGGCTGACAGTGGTTGCATCTCCAGACGAACATTTTCTTCTTTCCTGGCCCTTATTTTTTTGAAAATCGCCGAGACCCTGGCCGATGTTTTTGGCAATTCGATTTCGTTTTTGCAAACAACAAACGTCTGGTAATCAAAATTACTCCAATCATATTTATTCTCGCGGAATACCGGGCTTGACAGGGCTGCATCGTTGTGGGCAATCACCTGGAATCGGAAGATAGAGTTGGCGGGGATATCTTTCAGTACAGCCCTGACCGTAAACTGCAAGGAGTCATGGGCGATGGTTTTGCCGAGTGCGTTTTCGTCGCCAAACCATTGTCTGGCCCGGGTTTCGGTAATGGCAAGAGCATACTTGTCTTTGGCAAACGCAAGGGCATTTCCTTGTACAAAGGAATAGTCAAAAATCTCAAACCAATTGGAATCAACGAAAACAAACGCTTTTTCATCCCGCAGCTCACCCGCTACCCGCACACTGAAGGCATCCAGGTAGGGAATGTACAGACGTGTGGTCTCCTTTATTTCGGGCAGGGTGCTCAACTGATTGGCAAGCAGGTATGGTACGCTGTTCCACTTCCAGTCTTTGCTGTCATTGTTTATGATTGAATTGACCCGGTAAATATTCCCCGCCTTCTTGTGGTAGTTATCATAGCTCCATTCGTTTTGTACCCAAAGTACCAGAAGTACGCAGGTAGCCATGCCAATGGCCAGGCCTACCACATTGACAAAACTGTATACTTTGTTTTTCCAGAGATTCCGGAAGGCAACTTTCAGGTAGTTTTTTAACATAAGCAGGCAGGTTTTGATGGTTTCAGGGATATTATTTTTCAATTTTGAATGATAGAATGATAGAATGGGGAGGCATTCACTCATTCTATCATTCAAAATTGAAAATTATTCAGAGCGAAGCGAATGGACCGGGTTGGCTAATGCGGCTTTGATAGCCTGAAAGCTCACTGTTGCCAAAGCAACGATGACCGCAAGACTTCCGGCCAATGCAAAAATCCACCAGGATATACCAATGCGATAGGGATAGTTTTGCAGCCATTGGCTGGCAGCATACCAGGCAATGGGTACAGCAATCAGGAAAGCGATGGTTACCAGTTTGAGGAAATCAGTTGACAACAGGGTAACGATCTGACTCACCGAGGCGCCGAGTACCTTGCGGATGCCGATTTCCTTGGTGCGCCGTTCGGCCGACAGTGTTGCCAGCCCAAACAGTCCGATACAGGAAATAAAGATGGTGAGCAAGGCGCCAAACAGCAGAATTTGCTTCCATTTGGCTTCCGATTCGTAGTTTTTCCGGTTCTCAGCCTCGACAAACCGGTAACTGTATGACTGGATCGGGAATAATTTCTTGAAAGTCGCTTCGATGTGCTTCAGGCTTGCCGTCTCGGTGCCGGGCTTGATTTTAATGTAAACCGCGCCGTACTCATTGGTCGGTTTCATTGTGAACAGTTGCGCGCCTATCTTCTGTGTCAGGGAATAAAAATGATGGTCTTTTACCACGCCTATGACCTGGTACACTTCTTTGCCATCGTGATACGCAAAGTCCACCCGCTGCCCGATCGGGTTTTTCCAGCCGGCTTCCTTGACAAACGATTCGTTGACAATGATCGACTGCGTGGAATCGGTTGGCAGATCGCGCGAAAAGTTGCGTCCCTGGATAACCGGAATCTTCAACAAAGGAATAAATGTGTGGTCGATGGTCTCGTAGGCAAACTGTATCTGTTGCATGTTGTTTACCTTGGCAATGGTACCCCATTGTCCGCCGTTTTTAGGCGCTACATCCACTATGCTCGGTTCCCTTAACAGTTCGTTTCTGAAGAGTTGTGCTTCTTCTTTGGTCATCTGCCATTTGTCTACCTGCACCAGGTTCTTATCATCGTATCCGAGCGGTTTGCTGGTCAGGTAATCGAACTGGGAGTAAATCGTAAGTGTAGCAATGATCAGAAACGAAGCCAAGCCGAACTGCAGCACCACCAGGCTTTTTTGTAAATAATTGCTACCCGACAACTTGAAGCGACCATACAACGTCTGAATGGGCTTGTAGCTGGACAATACCAGCGCCGGATAAAACCCTGCCAGCAAACCCGTGCATAGAAAAATGGTTGTGTAACTCAGAATAAGTTTGGTATCAAGCAAATAGGAAAGAGCCAAGGCTTTGTTTGCTAACTGATTAAATGTAGGAAGTACCAACTGCACCAGCGCAATCCCCATCACAAAAGCAATGAAGCAAAGCAGAAACGACTCACCCATAAACTGCATCACCAACTGGCTGCGGTCACCGCCCACCACTTTGCGCACCCCGATTTCCTTGGCGCGTTTCAACGAACGGGCTACCGTCAGGTTCACAAAGTTGATGCAGGCAATGAGCAGGATGAAAATGGCAATGCCTCCCAGGATGTACGAGAACATAGGGTTGCTGGCATCGACCAGGCCATTGGAGGCGGTAAACTCGGTGCTCAGGTGCATGTCGGTCAGGGGCTGCAGCAGGTAACGCGCCGATTCTTTCATTTCGTACTTTTCGCGCATGTTGCGGATAGCCTCCTTGGCATCCGTTTCAAAGACCCGCTTCATCTTGGCTTCCACCAGCCGGGGCGTTGCCTGCGGGTCGAGCACAACAAAGGTATTCTGAAAGAAGCTGAACCAATTGTCGGAGTTGGCATATTCCTCTTTGTTCACGACCATGGGCAGCAGGAAATCGAACTTGATCGAAGAGTTCTGCGGGCAGTTTTTGGCTACAGCGGTAATGACGTAGGGTTCAAACCGATTGTCTCCCATCACTTCCAGAGTGTTCCCGACCACATCCGTGTTGTGAAAAAATTTCTCAGCCATTTTCTCCGAAATCACAATGGATTTGGGCTGGAGGAGAGCTTTGGTGGCATAGCCGCTTTTCAGCGGAAAAGTAAATACCGAAAAGAAATTGGAATCAACCTCCAGTATCTGGTAATTGGTAATTTCGCCATCCATCCGAACATTCCTTGAATCGTTGCGCATGCGTACAAACGCCTGTATTTCCGGAATGTATTGTTTGAACTTGGGTCCCTGGAAATGTCCGGTAGTGCCATCGCTTTGCTTCACACTGCCATCGGGGTTGAGCCACTGATTGACCACCCGGTAAATTTGCGGTCCCCTGGCATGAAAGCGGTCATAGCTGACTTCGTCCTTGCTGTAGAGGATGATCAGCATGGCCGCTGCCAAGCCGATGGACAACCCCATCACATTGATAAAGCTATACACCCTGTTGCGGACCAGGTGACGATAAGCAATGGTAAAATAGTTGCGTAGCATGGGCGTCGGGTTTTTGTTTTTTCGGAGATACTATTTTGCTGTGCCAATTCAATGCCGGAAAATAAAAATCCGCGTTCCTGCCTGAATGAAGGCATTGGGCCAGGCGCCAAAACAAGCGAGTGTCCGCTTGCGGACACTCGCTTGTTCATTGCCGAACAAAAAAATAGTATGTTTCAAAAAGCAAAAACCCCCTTCTGAGTTATTCACTGCGCAGTGACTTGACGGGATTGGCCAGCGCCGCCTTGATGGCCTGGAAGCTTACTGTCAGCAGGGTGACAACCAGTGCTCCGAATCCGGCTACGGCAAAGATCCACCACGAAATCTCAGAGCGGTAATTGTAATCCTGTAGCCACTGGCTCATGAAATACCACGCAATGGGAGCGGCTATCACAAATGAGATGATGACCAGCTTCACAAAATCGCGCGACAGCAGTTCCCACAGATTGAATACCGAGGCGCCGAGCACTTTTCGGATACCAATTTCTTTGGTCCGTTGCTCCGCAGTGAATGAAGCCAAACCAAACAAGCCCAAGCAGGATATTAAAATGGCAAGTCCGGCAAATACACTGGCAAGCGTGCCAATCCGGTTTTCGGCACTGAATTTCTGCGCGTACTGCTCGTCGGTAAAGTCAAACTGGAACGGACTGCTCGGATTAAACTTCCGGAAGACAGGCTCCACTTTGGCCAGTGCATCGCGTACCGGCACTCCGGGTTTCAGCCTGACCGTGATGGCGCCGGCCCAGGTGTAACTCAAGGTGAAAATAGTAGGTTTGATCGGGTCAAAAGGCGACTCCATGATCAAGTCTTTCACAATGCCAATGATCTGGTACGGTTGGTCGTTCCAGCGGATGGTCTTCCCAATCGGGTTTTTGATGCCCGTCAGTTTGAGGGCAGCCTCATTGAAAATCAGGCCCGAGGTGTCGGTACCAAACTCCCGGGAAAAATCCCGTCCTTCTTTGATCTTCCAATCGACGGTTTTGCCAAAATCGTGCGTGACGGCCACCGTTCCAAACGCCGGTATCCAATCCTTGGCCTTGCCTTCCCAGTCAAAACCGATCTGGTTGGCCCATATCTCGGTGATCGGGCTGGACGATTGTGCCATGTTCTGGACGGCACCGGTTTTTAACAATTCTTCGCGTAGGGGAGCGTATTTCCCGTTCAGGTCAGGCGTGGTCAGCGGTATCGTGATCAATCCTTCGCGGTCATAACCAACCGGCCGGTTCTTGGCATGCTGTATTTGCCGGAACACGACGACCGTGCCGATGATCAGGGTAATCGAAACGGTAAATTGCAGTATCACCAGCACCTTGCGTGGCACCGCTGCCAGTTTGCCCACCCGAAACGTGCCCTTGAGCACTTTTATCGGTTCGAACGATGACAGGTAAAATGCCGGGTAGCTGCCCGATATCAAGCCGGTGAACAAGGTAAAAGTGATAATCAGAAGCCAGAACACGGGATTCAACCATTGGATCTGTATCCGCTTGTCGGCCAGGTCGTTAAACCAAGGCAGGCTGAGCAGCAACAAAAGAAACGCCAGCACAAACGACAACAAAACCATCAGCAGCGACTCGCTGAGAAACTGGAACACCAGCTGCGATTTGACCGAACCGATGGACTTTCGGATGCCGACTTCCTTTGCCCGTTTCTCGGAGCGGGCTGTGGCCAGGTTCATGAAGTTGATGCAGGCCAGCAGCAGCACAAACACGCCGATGATGCCAAACATCCAGACGAACTGGATTCGGCCGCCGGTATTGACACCATTCTTGAATTCCGAATACAAGTGCCATTTGTCCATCGGGTGCAGGAAAGCCGATTCAATGCCATCGGTATTGGCTTTCAAATGCTGCATGGCAATGCCTTTGATTTTGCCGGTTGTTTTCTCAAAATCGGCCTGCGGTTGCATCTCCACATACAGCTGAAACGAGTGGTTGTTCCATTGGGTCTGCGATTCTTTCACCCAGTTTTCGATGGCCAGGTATTTTTCCCAGGGTATGAGCAGAGACGTTTCGTGAAAAGTGGAATTTTTAGGCAAGTCCTCATACACGCCTGCCACCTTGAAATCGGTGGTATTATCCATGCGGATGGTTTTGTTGACCGGATCTTCGTCGCCAAAGAAAGATTGAGCCAGCGATTCGTTCAATAGAATGGCCGATGGATCATTGAGGGCATCCTGCGAGCCTCTGACCATTTTCAGGGTAAACATTTTGGGAAATTCCGGCTGCACCCACATGCCTTTGGTTGCAATCTGCTTGTCACCAACAGACATGACGTGACTGAAATTCCAGGAAGTGAGGGCCACATTCTTAAAATCGGCGGCGTATTTGGCGCGCAGCTCCAGTCCGAGCGGAACGGAAACGGCCGTTCCCGAACCCACTTCCTTGTCGTTGTGGAAACTTGTCCAGACCTGGGCAATGCGGCTGTGATTCTGGTGGTAGGTGTTGTACGACACTTCATCGTGCAGCCACAGGCCGATGAGCATGGCGACCGTCATGCCTAGGGATAATCCCAGAATATTGATCAACGAAAATCCGATGTTGCGGCTCAGATTGCGAAAAGCAATTTTGATATAATTGAACAACATAGTTGCAATGTGTTTGGAATGGTAGGTTTAATGTTTGGAGCAGATACTATTTTGCCATGCCAATTCGGTGCCGGAAAATGGAGAATGGCGTTTCTGGCGAATTTGGCGCTTTTGAGCAGATTATAAACCGAACGAGTGTCCGCTTGCGGACACCCCGTTGTTCAGCGTCGGACAAAGACGGCAGGTTGTGACGTTCCAGAAGATACTATTTTCGGGTGGCGCAACTGCGTTTAAACCGGCCGGTCCAATTTCATTTTGTCGGGATTTCGTACGAAATACACTTCGGTCAATACCTCGTCTGCCGACACCGCGTAGACGATGGTATCCGGCTGGTCGTTTTTGTAAATGACCACGGCAGGTACCGAATGGATGAACACCGGCACCATCCGAAACTGCGCATCGGTGTTCAGGCTCAGGATGCCCTGTAGAAACTTGGTTACCGGGGCGATGCCAAACAACGGCTTGATACCTGCCGGCACTTTGCCGCCGCCATCCTGATACACGGCTACATCCGCATGGAGAAGCTGTTTTAACTGCTCAAAATCACGGTGGTACATCGCCACCAAAAACGCCTCAAGCAACGCCTGGTGTCGGGCCGGGTCCGCAGGCTGTTTTCTTCCGGAAACGCGTACTTTTTCCCTGGACCGGTGCAGGAGCTGGCGGCAGTTGTCCTGCGAAATTTCCAGGAAATCCGCAATCTCGGCGTAGGAGAAGGCAAACACTTCCTTCAGCACAACCACGGCCCGCTCGTACGGATTGAGGCGTTCCATCAGAAAAAGCAGGGCGTATTCCAGGGTATGGTTTTCTTCGGCTCCCGTGCTTTCCGCCACCATCGGTTCGGGAAGCCAGACACCCTTGTAGGTTGCGCGTTTTTTCTTTTCCCGCTCCAGGCAATCAATCGCCTTGTTGATAATGATCCGGCTCAGGTAGGCCTTGGGCTGCGTTACTTCAGACCGGTCCGACTGAAGCCATTTCTCAAACGTATCCTGCACCAGATCTTCGGCCGCGGCAATGTCGCCGAGCATGTTGTAGGCAATGGTAAACAGGTAAGGCTTGTAGCTGAAAAGTTCTTCCTGATTCATAAACAGATATTTTCCGGAAATATAAAGCGATTTATGTTATTCCGGTTCAGGCAGAGGCCTATAGAAAAAAATATATTGTTTTCTGTCACAAATGGGACAAGTGGTCGTCTTTGGGTACAAAACATCTGATATACAATCATGGAAACCAAACTCAATCCCATCCAACATCCGCCAGTGCTGATACGCCTGGCCTATTATTTTTTACGCGTCAAATTTGGCAAAGTGCTCACGCCCCTGAAGGTGGCCTATGCCCGGTTGCCGCTGGCCTTTTCGTTGTTTTCGAACAAAATCAGTTCGCTGAACCGCAAGCTCCGGTTGCCTTACGAGCAGGCCTTGCTGATCCGGCATCATGTGGCGCAACTCAACCAGTGCAGCTTTTGCATGGATATTGGCATAGCCATGGCCATTGAGGGGAAAGCGTACTCGGAGAAGTTCTATCACCTGGACGAATACGCCAGCCATCCGCTGTATACTGACGCCGATCGGATAGCTTTGCGCTTTGCGGAAGAATTGACGCGGAGCAAACATGTTTCAAACGAAACGTTTGCGCAGGCCAGACAGGTTTTCAGCGAACGGGAACTGGTGGAAATCGCCTGGCTGGTGGCCACCGAGCATTATTACAATGTGATGAATCTGGCCTTCGACATCCATTCGGACAATCTGTGTCAGCTCAAGCAAAAGGCCTGACTTTTCAAACCGAATGCTGAAATTCAAGTTTCAGGACCTGAATTTCAGCATTCGGTTTTATAACAGCATGAGAGAATGATCGAATGGATGGTTTTTTCCTTTTCGCAGATACTATTTTTTGATTCACTCATTGGATCATTCTTTCATTCCGAATTATTCCGAACGCAACGAGTTTACCGGATTGGCGACGGCCGTCCGAATAGCAAAGTAAACGACTGTAAACAAGGCAAAGACGAGAACTAGGGCGAAAAACAGAACCATGAGCAGGTAATTGATGCCTGTGTGAAACGTAAATACGCTGTGAAACAATACACCGCCAAGGTAGCCAACCGGCCAGGCAACAATTCCGGCCATCAGCAGCAGCTTCATAAAGCTCCACGACAATATTTTCACAATGGACCCTACCGAAGCTCCCATCACTTTTCGGATGCCGACTTCTTTGACGCGTTTTTCGGAGTTGTAGATAACCATGCCGAGCAGGCCCATCAGCGCAATGACAAAGATGACCATTGAGGCCATGCCCATCATTTTCATGTCTTCGGCCGGGTAGTAGCGGTCATACAGGTCGCTTTCGAACCACGCGTAACTCATCTGCTGGTAAGGATAGTGTTTCTTCCAGAGGGCTTGCACCGCTGCCACAAATTCACCCTGTGACATACGTTCGGTTGTCTTGACAACCAGCACCTGAAACCGGGCGGGGTTGTACTGAAAAACCAGCGGTTCTATTTTAAACTGGTAGTTGAAATGACAGAAGTTCTTGACAACACCTACTACCTGTGCTTCGGTCTGGTTATTGAGAATGACCCTTTTGCCAATGGCATCGCGGGGCGTCCCGAGACGAAGGTTCTGAACGGCCTTCTCGTTGATCAACACAAAACCGGTAGCCGAGTCGGATTTGAAGTTCGGGAGGTTTTGGCCGGCAACCAGCGTAAGCTTCATGTTTTCGATAAAGTTCCGGTTGGCCGCGTAGTAATAAGCCGACTGGTTTTCGTCGGTTGCATGGGCTTTGATGGCATATTCGGCGGCAACACCTCCGAAAGGCATGGAAGTGAGGCCAACATTTTCAACATCCTTGTTTTTCACAAGGTCATTGACCAGCAACGGGTATTTGTTGTCCGGAAGCGAAATGTTAAAAATGCCCTTGCGATTGAAATTTTCATTCTCGGTAGCCATGTAGTTGAACTGGTTGTACATATGCCCGATCTGGAAAATAAAACCCAGCGTAACGATAAACTGAATCACAATCAGGCTTTTGCGAAAGCCAGCTTTGCCAAACGACGCGGGCAAAAGGGTTCCTTTCAATACATGAACCGGCTGGAAGCTCGACAAGATCCAGGCCGGAAGGCTACCTGCCGTGATGCCCAGGAACACGGCAAAAACTACAAATACAAACCAGATGACGGCCTCATTGTCTACTTCCCACGTGAGCCATTGCACATGAATCGTCTGCTTCATCAGGTACAAGATGATCACCCCCACCAATAGTGACAGGAATGCCACTACCACCGCTTCGCAGACAAACTGCACAATCAGCTGCATACGCACGGCACCCATTACCTTGCGTACCCCGACCTCTTTGGAACGGCTCAGCGACCGGGCCAGTGTCAGGTTGGTATAATTGAAACCGGCCAGTAGCAGGATCATCAGCGGAATGGTAAAGTTGAAATAAATGTCGCTCCACTTGTCTACATACGGATTGTTGCGCAAGTCTTCCTCGCTGGGGGAGATTGCCGCCAGCGACTGCTTTCTGAACACGTGTTTTTTCCGGGCAAAAGCGATGTCCGGGTTGGTTTTTTGAGCGATTTGCCCGAGGGCGGCATCCAGCAGGCTGGAGTTGGTGTTGGCTTGCAATTTCGCAAACGTATGGCTTTCATACGCAGCCCACGACTGCAACAGGCTGGCTTCTGGGTGTATGTTGCGGTAGGTAGCCATCGATACCATGACATCGCTCCTGAATTGCGTCTGCTTTTTGAATGGCTTCAATACGCCCGTGACCTTGAATGCGCCGTACGTCGGATGCGTCAGGATTTTGCCAGTCGGATCGGTTTGGTTGAAGAAGCGTTCAGCCATTTCATGCGTCAGTACCAGTGTGTTGGGCTCTACCGGAAGCGTGCCCGCCTCCAGGCTGAAATTGAAAATTTCAAAGAAAGCAGGTTCCACATACAGCATGTTCACATCAAGCACCTTGAGCTGGTTGTTGAGCTCCCAGCCAAAGTCGCGCACGACTTTCGTTGCTTGCTCAATACCCGGGTAGTTGGCATGCAGGTTTTCGGCCAAGAGAAACGGCGACGACGCGTAACTGATGGTGCTGCCCTCGTTGGTTTTCTCGTCGGTGACAATCCGGTAAATGCGGTCCGGATCTTTGTGGAAATTGTCAAATTCAAATGTGCTTTGCAAATGCAACAACGACAGCAAGGCAAAGGGAATGGCCATCCCCAGCCCGGCAATGTTGATAAACGAAAAAAGTTTGTTTTTCCACAGCGAACGAAACGCGATTTTGAAGTATGAATAAAGCATGAAAGGCAGGTTTTGCAGTTTGAGAAGATACCATTTTTTGTTGCGCTTTCAGGTCAGATGCCCAAATGCGAATTTTGCCTAAGCCGGTAAACCGCTGCCAGGGTTATCGCCAGTCCAAAGAAAATGCCCACTGCCGTAGTGATCAGCCAGGGCAGCTGGTTGGGGGCGGAAACACCCTGACCGAGGCAAACGCCTGGCACAAAATTATTTCTTTCTGCAGTGTGCTCAGGTTCCGGACCACAAACTGCCGGTCAAAGTTAATTTCGCGTCCGTTTTGCCGGCCCTGTATCCGGACCGAAAGAATATCGCCATCGTCGCTGATGTGGGTTTGGAGTACGGCGGCCGTCACGGCTTGCGAACAGAAAAGCGCCGACAGACTCAGCAACAAGGCAACGGTCAGGTATTTCATAGCATGTTCTGTTAAATGGATTTATTCGCTGCGTAAACTTTTCACGGGATTCCTCAGTGCTGCTTTCACCGTCTGGAAACTGACCGACAACAGCGCCACTGTCATGGCTCCGAAGCCTACCAGGACAAACACCCACAGGCTGATTTCGATCCGGTAAGGATAATTAACCAGCCATTGCTGCATACCAAACCATGCCAGCGGAATGGCAATGATCAACCCGATCAATACCAGTTTGACAAACTGACGGGAAAGCAACACAACCAGACCAAAAACATTCGCCCCCAACACCTTGCGAATACCAATCTCCTTGGTACGTTGCTCGATCAGGAGCAAGGCAATGGCAAATAATCCGATGCAGGTGAGCAAAATGGCAATACCCGACGCCAGGCTGAAAATCTGGAAAAGCTGTTCTTCATTGTTGTACCACTCGTCCACGTTTTCGTTCAGAAACGATCCCATAAACTCTGACTGAGGAGCCACTTCTTTCCAGACCTTCCGGAGCTTGTCCATGGCACCCGCCAGGCTTTGTTCGGATACTCTGACAAAAATATAACGGATGGGCTCTGAGTGGGATATATGCAAGGTTATAGGCCTGGATTGTTCGGCAACCGAATACAGTTGAAAATCGGGAATGACACCGATAATTTGCGCTTTGGTGCTGCTGGTGTCGTCATCGTCCCCAAGCAAGGCACCTACCGGATTGGGTTCACCTATCAGTTTGGCCATACTCTGCGTAACAATTACCCGGTTCAGTGAATCGGTTGCGTAGACCCGGTCAAAATCACGGCCGGCAGCGGGTTGAATTTTCAGCGTTTTGAGGTAGTCGTAATCCACCAGCAACATGTCCACTTCAACGGATTTTCCTTTGCTGGTAAAGCCAAGCGTGGTGCGGGTACTCGTCCGGTCGCGACCTCTTCCAATGTTCACGCTGGTACCTGTCAGGGATACTACCCCAGGATCATTCGCCAGCTTGTTACGCATCCGCTGCAACACCTGCCGACCGTTGACGTGATTGCCTACCGGAATACTGATGACTTGTTCTTTGTCAAATCCGAGCGGTTGGGCGCGCAAATGTTCTACTTGCTGAAAGGCAATAATCGTACAGCACGTGAGCAGGCATGCGAGTGAAAACTGCGTGACAATGAGTGAATTGCGCAAAACGCCTGGTCGCTTCAGTGACACCTGCCCCTTGAGCACGTGCACCGTGTCGAAGGTCGCCATTTTCCAGGCGGGATATCCTCCGGCGATTAGCGTGACCAGCAAAAACACACTTCCGATAAAGCCCAGAAAACCGGGTTGAAGAATATAGGTCAGCCTCAGCTTGGCGCCGAATACCGCATTGAATTCAGGCAAAAGCACATACGCCAGTCCTGCCCCCAGCATCAATCCGAAAAAACAAACGATGGCCGACTCTCCCCACAGTTGTACGAAAAGACTGCTACGGATGGCTCCCAGCGACTTACGTACGCCTACTTCGCGTGCCCGCGTCAGCGAACGGGCAATGGTCAGGTTAACAAAATTAATACTGGCAATCAGCAGAATAAAAAAGCCCATCCCCAACAGCACATAAATAACTGCAATCGGGGTTCCTTTCCGATCGGAAGACTCCCCGTCAAAGTGGACATCGGTTAGCTTTTGGAGGCGCAACGCAAACACATCGCCTTGTGTGTCGGGTCGGGCTCCTTTTCCTTTCAACTCCGTCAGCTTATCCGGAAAATATTTCTGGGTAAACGCCTTCAATCGTTTTTCAAGTGTTGTCGGCTTGGCTTGCGGAATCGTTTTGACAAAAACCATGTGTGAAGTAGCACCCCAGTTGGCTTGGTTGGTGGCATAGGCAGGCATATTCTCAATGCGCATCAATGCATCGTATCGGATCGTTGAGTTATCGGGGGCATCGCTGATTACACCTGTCACCACGTATTCTTTTGCAACACCATCGGTACTGATCCGGATGGATTTGCCAACCGGGTCTTCGGCTCCAAACAGATCACCGGCCATGTTTTCGCTGAGTACCACATCTGACAAACCGTTGAGAGCCATCTTTTCATTTCCCTCACGCATGGGGAATGAAAAAAGGGTGAAAAAATCCGGATCAACGAACGTAAAGTGTTTGTCCAGACACTTGCCCTGGTATTCCACGACTCCCTTGCTGCTCAGAACCCGCGTGGCCGCTTCCAATTCGGGCATTTCAGCCTTGAGAGCAGGTGCCAGCGGCAATGGCATCGCGCCGGTCTTGCTTGCTTGGTCCGGGTCATTGGCAAAGAAATAGGTTTGAAAAATCCGTCCGATGTCCCGGTGAAACGAATCGTATGTCAGATGCAGGTAGGCCGTTAAAAATAAAAACAGGCAGATGCAAAAAGCCGTGGCAATGCCCGCCACATTGACGATTGTATAGCCTTTGCTTCTCCAAAGCACACGGAGGGCAATTGTCAGGTAACTACGAAGCATAAGCAACCGGTTTTAAAGTTTTGAGAGATACTATTTTATCCCAGCCTGCAAGATCATTCGCTGCGCAATGACTTGGTGGGATTGGTCAACGCCGCTTTGATGGCCTGGAAACTTACCGTCAGCAACGCAACCAGTAAAGCGACAAGGCCCGCCGCCGCAAAAATCCACCAGCGGATTTCGGTTTGATACGCAAACTGCTGCAACCACTCATGCATGGCATACCAGGCAATCGGAACCGCTATTGCAAAGGCAATTGCAATGAGCCGGACAAACTCTTTTGCCAACAATGCAACCAGTTCCCCGACCGAGGCACCCAGCACCTTGCGAATGCCAATTTCTTTGGTACGGCTTTCGGCCGTAAAGGCGGCCAATGCAAACAACCCCAGGCATCCGATAAACAGCGCCAATCCGGTGAAAACCAGCAAAACAGAGGCTGTCTGGGCTTCTGTGCGGTAGAGGTTGGCAAAGGCCGCATCCAGAAAATTATATTCAAAAGGTACTGTCGGGATGACGGTCTTCCAGAGGTTTGTCGCTTGTGCAATGAACGCTTTCTCTGTGCCGGGACGCAGCCGGACGGCCATGTACGAACCCCACGTTCGGTAAGTCTTGGATGACTCGTGAAAAATAGCCGTGGGCTCAATGGCCGTTCTGACGGATGCCGAGTGAAAATCTTTCATGACGCCAATCACCTGAAAGCGCTGGTTTCTATTGCCCGGATACCGAAGCCATTTGCCTACCGGATTTTTCCAGCCGATGGTCTTTACCGCCGTTTCGTTCAGGATTACCGCCGAAGAGTCGGCCAATGCATCGGGCCGGAAATTTCGCCCGGCAATGAGTTGCAGTTGCAGCGTGGGAACAAAGTATTCGTCGGTCAGAAAGGAACTTATAGGCAGGTTAGCCACAACCGGATGTGACTGCTCGCCTTGCTCCGGTTCGTAAAAATCACCAAAGCTACCCAGCGAAGGCAGAAAAGAAGAGTGCGTGACTTGTACGACCTGAGGCAGTTGCAACAGTTTCTGCCGGAATACTTCCCGCTCCGACGGCGTTTCGAAATGGCGCACATTGTTGATAATCAAAACGTTTTCCTTTTGCAGGCCGGCTCGGGATTGTTGGGCGAAGTTCAGCTGCTGATACACAATGAAGGCCCCCAGCATCAATGCAATGGAAACCGCAAACTGAAATACGACCAAAGCGCTGCGAACCGAACCCAGGCCTTTGTTTTTTGAGGTAAACGATTGCTTGATGGTGTCAATGGTACGGAAACCTGACAAGTAAAAAGCAGGATACAAGCCTCCCGTCAATCCGACCAGGACGGGTAGCAACACCACTACACATAGCACATCCGTCCGGTAAAGGGATTGCCGGTTGAATGCAATGCCCGTCAATTGATTGAAAAGCGGCAAGGCAAGCGTGACCAAAAGAACAGCGATCAGAATGGCTGTCAGACTGAACAAAAAAGATTCTACCAGAAACTGCCCGATGAGTCCGCTACGCGACGAACCGAGGGCTTTCCGAATTCCCACTTCCCTGGCCCGTTTCACGGTGCGGGCGGTGGTCAGGTTGACAAAATTAACACATGCCAGCAACAGGATGATCAGACCAATGATTCCGAACATGGTTACCTGCGTGCCGTCACCCAACGTTCGGAGGCGTGTATCCAAACCTGCATAGTTCAGATGCAACTGTGTGAGAGGCAACAAACGAACGTCGTACCGGTCGCCCCGTTTGAGTTGTTCTGCCAGATTCTGGCCTACCCGTTCAAAGGCCGCCGGTGCATATTTTTGCACCATCGCCGGAAACTTGGCTTCCAGTTTGGCCACGTCGGCATTCGTTACCGGCTGGCGAAACTTCATCCAGGTGTCCATTTGCAGCCAGATCCAGCTCCACGAAAAGATTTCCACCACGCGAAAATCACGGGTAGGCAGCAGAAAATCGAATTGCAAAGTTGAGTTTGACGGCAGATCCGCAAGAATTCCCGTTACCTTGAACAGCCGGTCGTTCAATGCCAGCGACTTGCCCAGGGCCGGTTCCGAGCCAAAATATTTCCGGGCAGTCTTTTCGGTCAGAACAATGCTTTCGGGTGCATCCAGTGCGGTCGCATCGCCTTGCTGCATCGGAAACCCGAACAGCTTCAGAAACGTGGAATCCACAGCCAGGGCGGTGGTTTCATTAAAGATCAGGGGTTCGTGGTCAGGCCTGTCGTACCGCACAACTACATCACCCAGGTCAAACGAGCGGGCCGTCATTTCAACTTCGGGATAATCCGATGCCAAACGCAGGCCCAGCGGGGGAGGTGTATTGGTTGTCACAACTTCCGTATCGCCCATTTTGAGATCAAGGGCCACCGCGCAGATGCGGTCGGCTTGTGGCAAAAAATTGTCAAATGTTCGTTCATGAAAGAAGTACACAGACAACAACCAGCAAGCCGCCAGCCCGACAGCCAGACCAGCGATGTTGATTGACGAGAAGAAACGCTGCCGCACGCCACTTCTGAGAGATACCCGGATATAGTTTGCTAGCATGGTGCTGATAGGTAAAGTGTAAATTAGGTCAGTATAGGGTTTGATGGTCTATGCAGAAATACCGGAAAAACTATTCAGAGCGCAGCGACTTGACCGGATTGGCAATGGCCGCTTTGACGGCCTGGAAACTAATGGTAAGCAGCGCAATGAGTAACGCCAGCACTCCGGTTGCGGCAAAAATCCACCAGCTGACCGCCGTTTTGTATGCAAAATCTTGCAGCCATCGGGTAGAGATATACCACGCCAGCGGAATGGCTACCCCGAAGGCAATAAGCACCAGTTTGAGAAAATCCCGGGAAAGCAGTTGCATGATGGAGGTCACCGAAGCCCCCAATACTTTGCGGATGCCGATTTCCTTGGTGCGCTGCTCGGCAGTGAACGAAGCCAGGCCAAACAAGCCCAGGCAAGAGATGAAAATGGTCAGCACCGAAAATACCATCAGAATCGAACGGGTGCGTTGTTCGTTGCCGTACAAACGCTCCATGTCCTGGTCGACAAATCCGTACGAAAACGGTTGTGTAGGTTCATATTTGGCATAAATGCCTGACAGTTGCGCCAGCGTTTGCTTTAACAGGGAAGGTTTTACCTTGACCAACGCCTGGAAATAAAACTCCTTGGGCCGGAACCGGAGAATGAGGGGTTCGATCTTCACCCGCAACGAACGAAAGTGAAAATCTTTTACAACCCCCACTATGCTGCCGGGAAAGCCCCAGAACTTTACCGTTTTGCCAATCGCCTCTTCCGCAGTCCAGCCCATGCGTTTGGCGGCGGTCTCATTGATCAGATACGCGCCCTTTACATCGGAGGTATCGCTGGCAATCGCGTACGAAAAGTTGCGACCGGCCACCAGGGTAGCCTTTACGGTAGATATAAAATCAGGATCAACATTTACCTGAGTGATCAGGAATTCATCTTTGGGCTGCTGGCCTTCCCATTCCATGCCAGACGAGTTGGTCACGTCCACCAGCGTACTGGTAGTGGCCGCAGCAGAAGCGACACCGGCCAGTTTTTTGTAGTCGTTGGTTAGCAGATGACTTTTGCCTCGTAGGTCGCCTTTGAGCCGCACATATACCAACTGCTCTTTGTCAAATCCCAACTTTTTGTTTTGGACAAACTGCAATTGCCGATAGATTACCCAGGTACTGATAATCAACGTGATGGAAAGGGCAAACTGACCTACCACCAATGCCTTCCGGAAAAGTTTCCCGGAGCGAACTGTGAAAACACCCTTGAGCACCCGGGTAGGCTGGAAAGAAGAAAGCACGAAAGCCGGGTAAAGGCCCGCCAGCAATGCGGTGACACACCCAAAAACCAGCACAATGGCTCCGAATGTGACACTTGCCACAGGCAGTGACAAATTTTTTCCCGACAAATCATTGACGAGTGGCAGCAACGAATGGGCCATAATCAGGGCTAGCCCGGAAGCCAGGCTCACAACGAGCAGGGTCTCTATGAGAAACTGAAAGATCAGGTGGTGCTGGCTGGCACCGGAGATTTTACGTACGCCCACTTCCTTGCCGCGCTGCGTGGCCCGTGCCGTAGCCAGATTGACAAAATTGAATACGGCAATTATTAACACCAACAGGCCAATGCTTGTAAAAAGATATATATAGGTGATATCATTGCGGTTGCCCCAGTCGGTTTGAAAGTCAAATACCGAGCGGAGGTAAATGTCGGCCAGCGGCTGCAATTGCAAAAGGGTCTCTGCATCAACATCGTATTTCTTCAGATATCCGGACAGCTTCTTGCCGAATCCGCTATTGTCTGCTTGCGAATGGAGCAACAGATACGTGTGATAACTGTTGCTGTTCCATTTCATGCTCCATTCGTCGTATTTTTCCAGCGTCTTGAACGAAAGGAAAACATCGGTCTGAATATGGGAGTTGGCCGGCAGATTCCTGGCTACGCCTACCACTTTGACGGGTCGCGTCTGGGTGTCGGTTAATACAATCGTTTGGCCTATGATACCTTTGCGTTTCCAGTCACTGCCAAACAAAACAGCCGCCATCTTTTCCGTCAGGATAACTTCATCCGGATTGGCCAGCAGTTTGCGTGGATTGCCCGATACCATCGGAAAATCAAACACTTCGAACAGCGATCCATCGACAATCAGAATGTTTTCGTCCACAGCGGTCGCCTCGTGCTGGAGCAGTCCATGCCAGGAACCTATCCGTGCGGTTTTTTCTACTTCGGCAAAATCACTTTGCAAAGCAGCGGCCAGCGGACCGGGCGTCACTGCCACCGGATGCATGCCATCGGCTTGTTTCTGCGTTTCCACTACCCGGTAAATTCGGTCGAAGCGGGTATGAAAACGATCATAGCTGCATTCGTTCGTTACGTAAAGCCCGATAAGGATGCATACGGCCATGCCCAGCGCCAGTCCTATGACATTGATGGCCGAAAAGGACTTGTTTCGCCACAAATTCCGAAACGCAATTTTGAAGTAGTTGTACAACATAAACGCTAGGTCTTTACTATTGGATTTAAAATGACAGAATAGATCGAAAATTGGATCCCCGGAATTAGTATCCTTCCAAAACTCAAAACCCTCCCACGCACTCCTGTCTGCCCACACGTGTACGCCGACGCGTAGACAGGCATTCTAACATTCACTATTATTCGGAACGCAATGACTTGACCGGGTTGGCCAGGGCTGCTTTGACGGCTTGGTAACTCACCGTTACAAAAGCAATGACTACAGCCAAAATACCTGCCAGTACGAAAATCCACCAGGAAATAGCAATGCGGTACGCAAAATTAGCCAGCCACTGATTTGTCGCGTACCAAGCCAGTGGAACGGCAATCACAAAAGCGATTATAACTAGTTTCAGAAAATCGGTGGATAACAGAGTCACGATTTGTCCCACCGTAGCGCCGAGCACTTTGCGAATGCCGATTTCTTTTCGCCGCCGCTCTGCCGTATAAGCCGCCAAGCCAAACAAACCCAGACAGGCAATACATACTCCGATCAGCGTAAAATACCGGATCAGGTACGAGGTGCGTTCCTCTGTAACGTAGTTTTTCTGAAAGTCCTGATCCAGAAAGGAATAGCTGAAAGGTGAATTCGGATTGATTTTCTTCCAGACTGTTTCAAGATCCGCAATCAGCCGGGGATAATGCTGGCTTTTTACTTCGGCAATCAGGTAGCTGGTAGGGCCACCGAAAAATGGGTGCACAGTCAGGGCCAGGGGTTTTATTGTCTGGTGCAAACTCTGGTAGTGGTAATCTTTGACAACACCTACAATGGTCATCGTGTGGGTTTCATTTTGAAACTCATATGATATTTTTTTACCGATGGCCTGGTTTGCTGCATAGCCCAGTTGCCGAACGGCGGTTTCGTTCAGCACTAGTGCGTCCTGGTCATTGGCAAACGCACTGCTGAATCCTCTACCCTGAAGCAGGGTAAGTCCTAGGGTTTCAATGTATCCTTCGCTGGCGGCAACGGTCTGGATGTCTACATGTTCATTGGCTTTGCCTTCGGGACTAAAAAGCATGCTTGTAATGCTTTCCATGCCAGGGTAAGCCCCGCCCTGAGCAGCCGAAATGACCGGAGTATAACTGAGCACCTGATTTTTTAAGGCAAGCACATTGGCGTTTGCCTCGGTGGTTTGCAGAGGTAAAACAATCTTCTGGTTTTTGCTGAAGCCGAGATTCTGGTTGCTCAGGTAATGCATTTGCTGACGAATGACAATGGCCCCCAGAATAAGTACAGTAGAGATGGTAAACTGAAAAACGACCAATCCCCGTCGGATTGTTCCGGCTGTTACGGTGTTCAGCAATTTTCCTTTCAGTACAGCAATGGGCTGAAAGGATGACAAGTAAAATGCCGGATATAAACCTGACAACAGGCCGGTAACCAGTGTCAGGATTAGTAGCCAAAGGAATACATGCGGCAATTGCAGCAAGGATAACTCTTTGCCGGTGAGTTGGTTAAAGCCTGGAATACTTAGCTGGATAAAGAGGCAGGCAAATGCAAGAGCCAGAATGCTCATCAGTAACGACTCGCTCAGGAACTGACCCACCAGCGCACTTCTGGATGCTCCGATCACTTTGCGCATGCCCACCTCACGGGCTCGCTTTTCAGAGCGGGCTGTACTCAGATTCATGAAATTGACACAAGCTATCAGCAGCAGAAATACGGCAATAGATGAGAAAACGTACAGGTATTTGCTGTTTCCGTTGGGAGCTATCTCGTAGCCATAATTGGAGTGCAGGTAAATGTCTTCGAGGGGCTGTATAAAAAGGGTTTTGCTAAAGCCGGCAGCTTTCATCTCCGCACCACCGTTCTGCTCCAGAAATGCCGCGAGTTTGCTTTCAAATCCCTGCGGGCTGCTTTCTTTGGTTAGCTTTACGTATGAATGGAAGATGCTGTTGGACGCCCAACTGGTTTGTGCATTGACCCAACTGCCCACGTCACCGTTGCGCATGGAAAGCAGCACATGGGCTGGAATGTGGGATGGATGGCCGGTATCTTTGAATACACCCTTGATTGTATAATCAAATTCACCAAACGACAACCCTATCTTGACCACCTTGTCTACCGGATTTTCATGACCAAAAAGCCGGGTAGCTATTTCTTCAGAAATTACAAGTGTATTCGGGTTGTGCAGAGCTGTCTGGCTGTTACCGAATAGGAAAGAATAAGTAAATAACTCAAAGAAGGTGGAGTCGACGTAATAAGCATTGGTTTCGAAAAATTGGGATTGATTCTGTTCGTTCTTTAAGAGCATCTTTTCTGCTCCCGGAAAACGCAACAGCCGGGTCACCTGCTCTACTTCCGGAAATTCCCTTTTCAAACCCGCTGCCATAGGGGCGGGGGCCGCTACCCATTTTTCTCCTTTCACTTCAGAAGCAATCCGGTATATTCTGTCCCCATCTTTGTGGTGCTTGTCATAACTGATTTCATCCGCTACATACAGCATAATCAGCATACACGTAGTCAGGCCGATGGCTAGTCCGAAAATATTGATTGCCGAAAATGCCTTGTTCCGCCACAGATTCCGAACCGCAATTTTGAGATAGTTTCTGAACATAACGGACAGGTTTTTGAGTTTAAAAATTCATTCAGTGTATCATTTCCTCATTTAACATTATTCACTGCGCAGCGACTTGACCGGATTGGCCAACGCGGCCTTCACAGCCTGGTAACTTACGGTCAGGCCCGCAATCACCAGCGAAATCGAAACGGCCAGTACAAACGTTCCCACTGTAATGTCGACCTGGTATTCAAAGTCCTGCAGCCAGCCATTCATCACCCACCATCCAATGGGAGCGGCAATCAGAAACGCAATCACAATGAGACGGATAAACTCTTTGCCAAAAATCCAAAGTATATGGGCAAAGCTGCCGCCGAGTACCTTGCGGATGCCGATTTCCTTGGTCTTCTGTACAACCATGAACGAAACCAGTCCGTACAGGCCCAGGCAGCCGATAAAAATCGCAATGAAAGAGAAAAACTGAATCAATTTTATAAACCGGTCTTCGGTCTCATAAAACCGGGCAATGGTATCATCCAGAAAGTGGTATTCAAAGATCTGGTCGGGATATTGATCAGTCCAGGCTTTTTCAAGGGTAGCGAGTACCGATCTGGCATTGGACATGTTAAGTTTTATGGCATATTCGCTGTAGTCGGATTTGTTGGTCGTGATGGCAACGGCACTTATCTCTTCCCGGAACGAACGGTCATGAAAATCTTTGACAACGCCAACAATCGGTCCCGCCATCTGGCCACCGTTGGCCAGTATACGGTGACCAAGTGCATCTTCCGGCTTTTGAAAATTTAACTTTCTGATGAAGGCCTCGTTGACCAGAAACTCACGAACGGTATCGGACCGAAACAGATTGCGGCCTGCCGCCAATTCCAGTCCGAAGGTTGGAACATACGCCTCGTCGGCAGCTTTGATGCTTGTTCTGAAATTTACTTCCTCAGCCTGATTGCCGAAACGGACCGAATTGTTCCACGCCTGTTCTGAAGCAGGAGCCGCATAGCAGAGGGAGATTTTTTCCACTCCAGAGATGGAAGCTATCTGATTTTTCAACGTGTTCATCTTTGTTCCCGTAGAGTCGGTTCCAATGGGAACCATCAGAATGGCCTCTTTATCAAAACCCAGATCGGCCTGCTTGGCATACTGCATTTGCCTGATCATCACAACCATGCCAATGATCAACAGTTGGGAAATGGCGAACTGAACCACAATAAGTGTCCGCCTGGTATTGAACCCTCCGATGTGATGGTTTGCTATTTTTCCTTTCAGGGCAACCACCGGTTGAAAACCCGCCAGTACCAACCCGGGGTACGAGCCCGCAAAAAACGTTACCGTGATCACCAATCCACCAACAAACAACGGCAACGAAGCGTCTGATAGCAGCCGAATGGACATCTGTGTCACGAAGAACTCGTTCACAACAGGTAAGAGCGCATACGAAAGTACCAATGCGACGCCTGCGGCCAGCAGGGTAATCAGTGCTGTTTCGGCCATGAATTGCCAGAAAAGCTGCCTTTTTACGCCACCGAGCACTTTCCGTACACCGACTTCTTTGGAACGTTTCAACGCTTGTGCGGTAGCAAGATTGATAAAATTGACGCACGCCGTAGCCATTAAAAACAGACCAATGACAGACAGGATCCATAGGTTTCGTTTTTCCATCACACCATCGTATTGCGCGTTGAAGTGGACATCCGCCAATGGCTGAAGCTTGTAGTGATGCACGTTTTTGCTGGTAGGTCGGTATTTTTTTACATAAGCCGGAAAAACCTTCTCGACCTGGGAAACCGAAACGTTGGGGCGAAGCCGCACAAAACATTGCATGGCATCCTGAATGCCTCCCCAGGAATCGTCGCTGGCGAGCCATTCGTTGTACTGTTTCAAGGTAGAATACGAGACATAAATACCCGTTCGGCGGTCCGTGTTTTCGGGAAGATCTTTAAGCAAGCCGGTAATCGTAAACGGAATCTTGTTGCCTACCCAGAACTCTTTTCCGATCGGATTCGCATTGCCGAAGTATTTCTTTGCGGTTTTTTCCGTGACAATCGCCGTGTTGGGGGCAGCAAGTACCGTCTTTTTGTCGCCTTGGATCAGCGGATAGCTGAAGATGTCAAAAAACTCGGGTTCCGTAAATGCGATGCCCTCTTCCTCCCTGAGCTTACTTGCCCTGTCGGCATGCTTGATTGTAATCTGTTCGTTGGTAAAGGTGGCGATACGGGCCACTTTTTCGGCAAATGTATAGTCGTTGCGAAACGCTTTGCCCAGTGGGGCCGGTACACTGCTGTTGTAGCCGATGTTATCCCGGTGCATTTCGGTTACAATGCGGTAAATGCGGTCTGATTGAGCATGAAAATTATCAAAACTCAGGTGATGCGTTATCAACGTGAACAAAAGTATGCTGCAAGCCATGCTCAGGGCCAGCCCCACTGTATTGATGGCGCCATATACCTTATTGCGGACCAGATTGCGAAAGGCGATTTTTACATAGTTGCGTAGCATGACAAGTAGGTTTTCGGGTTTGCAGCTATACTAGTTGGTTTGATCCCAGGTGTTGACATTCTGAGAGATACTATTTCTGTTGGCCTGTTTTAGGCATCGGCTATTCACTACGCAACGATTTGACCGGATTGGACAAGGCTGCCCGGATGGAACGGTACCCTACGGTAAGCACGGCGATGACCAGTGTAAATGCAATGGACAGCGCGAAAATGCCTACCCCCAGCTCGATGCGGTACTGGAAATCCTGCAACCATCCGTTCATCACATACCAGGCAATCGGGGCGGCTATCACAAAGGCTACAACGATCAGTCGGCCGAATTCTTTGCCAAACAACCACAACAGACTGCCCAGGCTGGCCCCCAGTACCTTGCGGATGCCGATTTCCTTGGTTTTCTGCACAGCCATAAAGCTGACCAGCCCGTACAAGCCCATGCAGCCAATCAGGATAGCAATCCCCGTAAATGCCTGGATCAGGCGCAGGATGATGTCTTCGAGTTCGTAAAACTTGCTGATGCGTTCATCCAGAAACTGGCTTTCGTACACATACGCCGGATAGATGTCGTTCCAGGTAGTTTCCAGGTCTTTCAGCGTGGTTTTCACTTGGCTCAGATTAATTTTTACAGCCATATTCTGGTAGTTTTCATACCAGGACATAATGGCAATAGGCTGGATGGTGCCGTGAAACGACACATTGTGAAAGTCGCGCACCACACCCACCACCGGTGCTTTGTGACCGTTGATAGTGATGCGTTTTCCGATGATTTCCTGTGCCGATTTCAGGCCCAGCTTGCGTACCAGGGTTTCGTTTACCAGGTATTCATGCACCGTATCGGATGGAAAAATATTACGACCGGCAGCCAGTTTCAAACCAAACGTAGGCACGTAAGCGGCATCGGCCAGCTTGCGGTTTACCTGAAAATCTTCGGGTACGGTGCGGCTTTCGTACGTTATGCTGCTCTGGCTGTAATTATCCGATGCCGGTGCCTGGTAGCAAAGCGACACATTTTCAATGTTTGCCATCTGGGCAATCCGATTTTTCAGTGTAGTCATCTTGGTCAGGTCCGTCTCGGGCAGTGTTATCATCACAATGGCATCCTTGTTAAAACCCAGGTCGGCTTTCTTGAAGTAGCTCATCTGGCTGGCAATCACAATGGTCCCGATGATGAGCATCTGGGCGATGGAAAACTGGGCTACCACCAGTATCCGGCGCAGTGGGAAGCCACCCACACTGCTCTGGTTCAGCTTGCCCTTCAGGGCTTTGATAGGCTCAAAACCCGCCAGCACCAGTCCCGGATACGAACCCGAAAGGAAAATAACCACTACCGCTAACAAAAGCGTGAACAAGAGCAACGGAATGTTGGCAAACAGATTGATGCGCAGCTGGGTTTCAAAGAGCTGGTTGATGAATGGCAAGGCCAGATGCGCCATGACATAGGCCAGTGCCAGCGCGGTAACCGTGATCAGTGTGGTTTCGGCAATAAACTGCCAGAACAGATGCGAAGGAAGGCTACCCAACACCTTGCGCACACCCACCTCGCGGCTGCGATTCAATGCCTGCGCCGTGGCCAGGTTGACAAAATTGACACAAGCCGTCACAATCAGGAAGATCCCAATCAGTGCCAGTGCCCACAGGTTGCGTTTTTCAATGAATCCGTTCAGGTCCGGATTGAAGTGGATGTTGTCCAGGGGCTGCATGTGAAACGTGATTCTGCTTGCGTCCCGCTTGTCGTAATATTTTTTGACAGTTCCGGCCAGCGCTTTCTCAACAGCGGCTGCCGATACGGAAGGCTTTACCAGGACAAACAGATTGTCGCCACTGGATACACTGCCCCAATCATTTTCCGAATTTTTATAATCAGGAAAATGGGAAAATAGGGTGGGGTAAGACAGATAAATCTCGGTATGAAAATCGGTATTTTCGGGTAAATCTTTCAGAATTCCGGTAATTTTACATTCGGTCCGGGCGTCAAACCGGATCAGCTGCCCAATCGGGTTTTCGTTTCCAAAGTATTTGTGCGCAATGGCTTCGGTAATCAGGGCTGTATTAGGCTCCAGGAGAGCCGTCTTGGGATTGCCTTTCACGAGCGGGAAATCGAGAATTTCCAGAAATTCCGGTTCCACAAAAGCGACGCCCCACTTTTCACGAAACTTCTTCACCTCCTTGGGCGTGGTGACCGAAAGGAGCTGGTTGTCATGGACGGAGACCCGGGCTATCTTTTCGAAAAACGCAAAGTCATTGCGCAGGGCTTTTCCCAGCGGAACGGTGGCACCGGGTGTTTGCCCGATTCCGTCGGGTGTTTTGAATGCCGTGTAGATCCGGTACACACGGTCGGCCCGGGTATGGAACGTATCAAAGCTCAGGTGATAGGCAACGATGGTAAAAATGAGCAATCCGCAGGCCATGCCGAGTGCCAGCCCCAGTACATTGATGGATGCGTAGGCCTTGTTACGAATCAGTTGGCGAAGGGCGATCTTAATATAGCTTTGCAGCATAACAGGCAGGTTTTGATAACTAAAATGATACTATTTCTGAATGAAGAGTGACTGTGCCAATACAATGCCGGAATCAAAAAACCGGCCATTCGGAAAGGAATGGCTACTTCCGCTCACGTTCCTTTCGCGGCAGTGTTCGTAATCGGACACCTGACGTCCATTGGCGAACAACAAAAGAATGTGTATATCCAGGTGTGCGGTTATAACTTTCTGATCTGTACTCGTTGATTCGACGAGGGAAGCACATCTTGCGTTGGTGTACCAGCATTGTCAGAAAGCGGCCAGGCAGTCTGCAAAGTGTTTGAAACAGGCAAAAGCATCCCTGCCCCTTGCGGAAGAGGTGCTTTTTTGACTTGTTCGGATTTGAGAAGGTAGAGATTTGTCTAGATAGGCAATGCTTCTCCTCTCTTGCGGAAGGTGATGGGTACAAACTCGTCGGTAGGTGCCCCGATGTAGTACAACGTCCAGTCCTGGTCGTATCCGGACAGCATCTGCCGGATGCAATCGGCCCGGTCAATGGTGGGGATTTTGCAGTCCTGCCAGTAGAAAAGTTCTACCCGGTAATGAAGCTGTTGTTTTTGTCCGTTGATCGTCACTTCAATTTCGATGTCCTGCTTGCCTGGCAGCGTAGGAATCGGTACTGCGATGTGTGCCATACGTTTTGTTTTAGTTTAGCGTCTGACGGATAAGTTTAGCGTTTACCGTTTAGCGTTCTGCTTACGCTTCAGCGTGTAGATGCCTTCAGACATCCTTAGAAGAGGTAAACTCCAACGGTAAACGCTAAACGCAAGCTGTAAACGTGTTATACGTGGAAGTTTTCAGTCACTACCTTGCCATCAAACAGGTTGATGGTGCGGTGTGCAAAGCCGGCGTCGTAGGGTGAGTGGGTTACCATGATGATGGTGGTTCCGGCTTCGTTCAGGCTGCGGAGCAGTTTCATCACTTCCTCGCCATTCACCGAATCCAGGTTACCGGTCGGTTCATCGGCCAGTATCAGTTTGGGATTGGCTACCACAGCCCGGGCAATGGCCGTCCGCTGCTGCTGACCACCCGAAAGCTGCTGCGGAAAGTGATTGCGGCGGTGCATCATGTTCATGCGTTCCAGGGCTTCTTCCACTTTCTTCTTGCGTTCGGCAATGGGTACTTTCAGATACAGCAAGGGCAGTTCTACGTTTTCATAAACGGTGAGTTCGTCAATCAGGTTAAAGCTTTGGAATACAAACCCGATCGAGCCTTTGCGCAACTGTGCGCGTTGCCGTTCCGAAACCCTGGCTACTTCGTTGTCAAAAAAGTGGTATTCTCCTTCGGACGGATTGTCTAGCAAGCCCAGGATGTTGAGAAGCGTCGATTTGCCACAACCCGAAGGGCCCATCATGGCGACAAACTCGCCATCGTGAATGTCGATGCTGACACCGTTCAATGCCGTGGTTTCCACTTCGTCGGTTGTAAAAACTTTTTTCAGGTTTCGGGTAGAGATCATAAATAATTCAGAATTAAGAATGTAGAGTTCAGATTTATGTCGAATGTTGAAGTGTTTGATGGGTGAATGGCCAATGGTTGGCGGATTGGTTGTCCGGAGGTTTTGCAAATTTGTGAGATACTATTTTTTGGTCTCGCCATTTGCCATTCACCCATTTGACCATTCAACTTAATTACTTGTCCAACACGAGTACTTCGTTGTCGCCAAAGTTTTCGTAGGAGCTGGTAATCACTTTTTCGCCGGGTTGCAGACCTTCCAATACCTCGTAGTATTCCGGACTCTTGCGGCCCAGGGTAATGGTCCGTTTGGTGGCACGCTTGCCGCCCTCCTCCAGTACATACACCCAGTTTCCACCTGTGGTGCTGAAGAATCCGCCGGTTGGCAGCAACACGGCCGATTCCGCTTTGCCCAACTCTACCCGGATCGGTGACGACTGGCCCCGTTTGATGCCTTCGGGTGCCCCTTTGGTGAAGACCATATCCACTTCAAAACGGCCGTTCTTTACTTCGGGATAAATTTTGCTGATCGACAGCTCGTGGGTTTTGCCGTTGAAGTCAAAACTGCCTTTCAGGCCCAGGTAAATGCGTGAAATGTAGTGTTCGTCGATCTGGGCCCGCATCTTGAAGCCGTTCAGGTCGTCAATCTGGCCCAGGTTCTGGCCGGCGTTGATGTTGGTACCCACTTCCACGTCAATGGTAGAAAGCTGTCCGCCTACCGGAGCTTTCACATACAGGTTGCTCAGGTTGTCCTGCATCATTTTCTGGTTGCGTTCGGTGCGGGCCAGTGTGCCTTCCAGTTGTTTTATTTGTGTGACGGCGTTCAGTTCCTGAAATTTCTGCGATTCGATTTCGATTTCGCGTTGCTGCCGCAATTGTTCATAGTCGTTTTTAAACTTGAAAAACTCCTGTTCCGAAATCAGCTTGTCTTTGACCAGCGCCTTGTTGCGTTCATACAAATCCTTGGCCTGGCTGATTCTGAAATCCAGTTCGGACAGGTTGCGGCGCAGGGTGAAACGGTCTTGTTTCAGGCGCAGGCGGGTATTTTGCAGTTCGTTCACCAGGCGGTACATTTCAGTTTCGCGGTTCACGAAGTCCATCATCAGGCGGTGGTTTTGCAGTTGCAGAATGGTGTCGCCCCTTTTTACCATGTTGCCGCCTTCCATGTATTTGCGGCTTACATAACCCCCTTCGATGGCGTCCAGACGTATTGTCTTCAGAGGTTGTACGACGCCCGTCACCGGAATGGTTTCGGTAAAAGCGGCCTTGGAAACTTGCGACACGGTGATCTTGTCGGTTTCGACATTCAGCTTCGATTTATTGTTGGCAAACAGCAGGCTGTAAATAGCAAAAACTCCAAATAATGTAGTAGCCCCGATATAGGCGATTTTTTTAGGAGTCCATCTTTTCTTGACAAGTACGCGGTCCATGATTCAACTGAAATTTATGGAAATGATAAGATTTGATTTTTAGCTGTCATTCTTGTGCCATAGCTAATGCCAATTGCTGTGCCAAAAATAAAAAATGGCTTTAAGGACCAAAATAGGCGTCCCGGATGGATTTGGCCTGTTCGCAGTCGAACAACTTTGTCCGAAACCGGACAGTGAAGGAGACCTCACCCCGTAAAAGGAGTAATTTCGAATGATGAATGGCGAATGTTGACTATTGAAATTTGTAGTTCAGTGTTCGACATTCATCTTTCGAAATTTACAAGGTCTGGGGGTGAGGTTTTCCACTTTCTAAACATACTATTTTCCAATTCCAATCCCAGAATCTTTTCATCCTTCGAACCAAGGTTCGGACAATTTTTGCACCTTTGTGCCCTGACCTAGCATTACACACATGAACAAAATCATCCAAGTCGGCCTGGCCTCGTACGGTATGTCGGGCAAGGTGTTTCACGGACCGTTGCTCAAGGCCAACGGCGGATTCTGGCTCAAAAAGATTGTCGAACGCACCAGCGAAAAATCGAAGGCCGACTTTCCGGAAGCAGTTCGGGTCAAAACCTGGGACGAAATTTTGTTTGACCAGCACATTGAACTGGTGGTCGTAAACACGCCCAATGCGCTGCATTTTGAGATGTGCAGGCAGGCGTTGCAGGCAGGAAAACATGTGGTGGTAGAAAAACCCTTTACCGTTACCAGTGCCGAAGCACAAAAACTCATTGAGCTGGCCCGTCAGCACAACCGCATCCTGACCGTTTTTCAGAACCGCCGCTGGGATGGCGATTTCCTGACGGTGCAGCAGGTGGTGAATCAGCAACTGTTGGGTAAGCTGGTAGAGTTTGAGGCGCATTATGACCGTTACCGCAATTTCGTGGAAGCCAATACCTGGAAAGAAGAAACCGGTCCCGGCTCGGGCATTCTGTATAACCTCGGCTCGCACATGATTGACCAGGTCTTGGCATTGTTTGGGATGCCGCAAGCCATTACCGCCGAACTACGCACGCAACGCCCCGGCGCCACCATCGACGACAGCTACCACATTCTGATGCATTATGTCGATGTGCGGGTAACGCTGAAATCGAGTTACCTGGTGCGGGAGCAAGGGCCGCGATACCAGCTGCACGGCACCGCGGGCTCGTTTCTGAAATCGGGCATAGATCCGCAGGAAGACGCCCTGAAAGCGGGCCGCCTGCCCCTGGAACCCAACTGGGGTAAAGAACCCGAAAGCGACTGGGGCTTGCTTAACACGGACCTCAACGGCTTGCACTACCGCGGCACATTGGAAACGCTGGCCGGCCGGTACCAGGCGTTTTACGAAAATGTATACGATGCCATTGTGCATGGTGCAGCACTGGCCGTCAAGCCGGAACAAGCCTTGCAAACGATTCAGTTAATCGAGGCAGCGTACCAAAGCCATCAGGAGCGGCGGACGGTGGTGTTGTAGGGAGGTTTTAGCAGGTAAAAAGATACTATTTTGGCAAAACAATTTGGGCTACACTAAAGTCAAGTTTGGGATAGCTCTTTTTCATATCGGTATCCATTACAACTTTATCATCTGTAAAAGAAACTAATCCAGTATCAAAATGCCATGTTCCTAGGTAATTCAAAGAATTGGCTGATAGCGAAAAAATGAATGGAATTAGCTCCCCCCTTGTTTTTTGTTTTAAGGCAGATTCATTAGTGGCGTCTATTCCTTTAAAAATGGGTTCGGTAAACATCTTTCCTCCATACCACTTGCTCTGTGTCCACCAATAATTCAGGATAGCATAGGTACCTGGCTTGATTACGTATATAAATGTATTTTCCTTGGCTGATTTAAAGGTGGGCTTAACTCTAAAAGCAAAAACCTCTTTCGTCTCCAAATTCAGCAGCCTAATATCTTGAGGGAATCCACCACTACTGAAACCTAGCCTTTGAATAAAATTTCCGTAAAATACAGCATAGTCGGCAGGAACAACATCTCTTCCACTAAGTTCTTCCAGTGCTTGTATATGCTGGGCTTGAATAGAGAAAATAATAAAGAGTGTAAAGATTGTAGACAGATACTTTTTCATTACTTATCGATAGCAAATCTAGTTGAAACCGAAAGATAATGTGACTATCTAATATTTAAAAGAGTCCATGTAAAAGTATATTTGTCATTCTATGATTATATGGCTTATATCTAGAGTCAGAGGTTTTAGCTATTCCAAAATACTATTTTACCCCAATGAACACATCTCTGGTCAGCAATAGCACTGACCAGTTCTATAGTCAACCTTGCGTACAGTAGCAAGGTGCTTACGGTTTATCACCAATGTGTGATAAACCCCTCCTCTTATCACACATTGGTGATAAAGCCTTTTACTTCGGTATGAATGTGAATTTGACCTTGTTACAACATATCTCCGTTCACACATTCTGCGTATCTTGCCTGTGAAATTCTTCATTCTACATTCTTAATTCTGAATTGATGTATGTGTGGCATTACCGGTGTATATGCATTCAATGAAATAGGGCGTTTTTATCATATCAATCTCTGGAATGCCACCGAGGCGTTGAGCCTGCGCGGGCCTGACCGGGGCAATACCTTTGCGCATAATTACGTGGGTTTGGGGCATCGGCGGTTGTCGATCATTGACACCAGTAGCGGCGGCAACCAACCCATGACCGACCCCACTGACCGATACACCATTGTGTTCAATGGGGAGATATTCAACTTTCAGGAGATCAAACAGGAACTGGCCCTGCAAGGCGTTGAATTTCAGTCGACATCCGATACCGAAGTATTGCTGCACCTCTACATTCGGGATGGCGAACGTTGCCTTAACCGCCTGAACGGCTTTTTTGTCTTTGCCATCTACGACAAGCAGGACGAAAGCGTATTCGTCGCCCGCGACCGGTTTGGAGTCAAGCCGCTACTGTATACTGTCGATGAAGACAAAGTGCTGTTTGCGTCGGAGATGAAGTCACTGTTTGTCTTTGGCTTCCCGCGTGAACTGGATTACGAGTCGCTGCACCTGTATTTGCAACTCAATTATATTCCCGCTCCGCATACCATTTTTAAAGGCGTGAAAAAGCTGATGCCGGGGCATCTTTTAAAAGCAAAAGGCCGGGAAATCGAAATAAAACAATGGTATGGCCTATCAGATAAAAACTCCCTCCCTAATGGGGAGGGCCGGGGTGGGGTTTCCTACGAAAAGGCTTGCTCGCAACTAGTAGAATTATTGGATGGGGCGGTGCAGCGACGGATGATTGCCGATGTGCCGTTGGGTGCTTTTCTGTCGGGTGGTATTGACTCATCAGTAATTGTGGCCCTGGCTTCGCGGCATACGCAGCACCTGAATACGTTTTCGATAGGCTACCGCGATGAGCCGTTCTTTGACGAAACCCGCTACGCCAATCTGGTTGCCAAGAAATTCAACACCAACCACACCGTTTTCTCGCTCAGCAATGATGACCTGCTCGATGGTTTATATGACATGCTCGACTACATCGACGAGCCTTTTGCCGATTCGTCGGCACTGGCGGTGTATATTCTGAGCAAACGCACCCGCAAGAAAGTGACCGTTGCCCTCAGCGGCGATGGTGCCGACGAGATTTTTGCCGGTTACAACAAGCACATGGCCGAGTTTCGGGTGCGGCAGGGGGGCTTGCAAAATAGTATCGTCGCCAGCCTCAAAACCCTCTGGGATGCGTTGCCCAAATCGCGCAATTCGGCGTTTGGCAACAAGGTACGCCAACTCCAGAAGTTCACCGAAATTACCCAACTCTCAGCCAAAGACCGCTACTGGCGCATGGCGACATTTTGCAGCGAAGCGGAGGCGTTGGCTCTTCTTAACCCCACCCTAAATCCCTCCCCACAAGGGAGGGACTTTCAGCTCCCTTCCCCTAATGGGGGAAGGGCTGGGGATGGGGGTTTTACTTCCCGAAAAGATACTATTTTGCGGCATCTGTCAGACGATAAGGACTTTAACAAATTTCTGCTTACCGATGTTGAACTGGTGCTGGCCAATGACATGCTGACCAAGGTAGATCTGATGAGCATGGCCAATAGCCTGGAGGTGCGCAATCCGTTTCTGGATTATACCGTGGTTGAGTTTGCTTTCTCGCTGCCTACGGCTTACAAGATTGATGCAGGCATGAAGAAGAAGATTGTGCAGGATGCCTTCCGCAATGAGTTGCCGCCGGAACTCTACAAACGCCCCAAACACGGCTTTGAAGTGCCACTGCTCAAATGGATGCGAAACGAACTCAAAAGCCTGATCACCAACGACCTGCTCAGCGACAGCTTTATTGAAGAACAGGGTGTTTTCTCTGTCGCGGAAGTACAGAAACTCAAGCAAAAACTTTTCTCTGCCAACCCGGAAGATGTCCATGCCCGCATCTGGGGACTGCTGGTATTCCAGTATTGGTGGAAGAAGAATATGAAAAACGTAAAAGACGCCTGATCTAGCCCTCAAGTCTTCATGAAAAAACTTCTATGGATACTATCCTGTGTTGTAGCCTTCTATGCTCATGCACAAACACCGTTGCAAATTGTTAAGGAAGACTATAAGAAGAAAAGGGGAGATTATGAATATCTTCCTGTGTTTGGTGCGTATAGAATTGATTTGGCGAATTATTTATTTACACATATCACCTACACGGAATCTGCGCGACTGAAAAAAATAGAAGGTGATATGCTTGTTGCATTTGAAGTAACTGATCAAGGTATTACTACAAACGTACGTATACTCAAGGAACTAGATCCTGAATTGGATTCCTTAGTTAAGGAGGTCTTTCTTACAATGCCGCGATGGCGACCAGCCGTCTTTCGATCGAATAAAGATTTTGCATCTGTAGATATACTGTTATGGATAATTTTTGCTTTACGTTCCAGCCAATTTTTTAACCTACAGGAGGATTATTTATTTGGTATAGGTATTAGTGGACTTAATCAGAAAGGGATACCCTTTATCACTAGAGAAGAACTTGAAAATCCTAGAAAAGGGAAAGTTGTTCTATCAAAAAAAGAGGAGTCTACTGTAGCTGGTAGACAAAAAATAAATCTAATCAAGAATAGTGTTTTTCAGTGTAGAATAAATCCTGAAGCTTCACTAGAAACCTATATGATTGATAGGTTCTGTGAGCATCATATGATTCTTGATCAACTAAAAGTAGATACTCTGCGAAGGAAAAAGGTCAAATACACTTATCAAAAAACTGTTAGAGTGAATTATGAAGACATTAAAGAAATTGTTTACAGGGATCAACGTAGTGCACGAAATATTATAAGTGGACTTTCGTTTGTAATTGGTTCGAGTACCGTTATAAGTATTTTGATTGTACCACCATTTGTAGGTGGCGGCACTAAAACATATAGTGAACCAGGAACATGGATTGTATTTGCAGGTGGGGTGGGACTAGCTTACTTAGGATATCAATTAGGCAAAAATATAAAGTCAAAAAGATACGATTTAGTCAAAGATTGGAGTCTGCAACCAGTACTCAAATGACTTAAATGTTGAGGGGATATCTTGTTCTAAAATCAAAAAGCCCGGCTTGGTCCAGGCTTTTTGATTTTGAAATTATACTATTTTTTATGCTTCCTGCATCAGCATTTTCTGGCGAACGGCCACAATCTGCTCGTGGAAACGTTGCGCATCCTGCAAGTAGGCAGCGGCAAATTCCGCAGAGGGTTCATTCGCGTTGATTTGCAGAATATGCGTTTTGAAATCGGTTGGCAGCGTGATGGTGCCACTCTGAACGGCGTGTGTATCAAAATCCTTGATGATGCCGTGCTGCGAATTGCAATTCACGTTCTGCGTCAGCAAAAACGCTTTGGCCGAACTGATCATGACCGAATAGCTATGGTAAATGCTATCTGCATAAGCCTGTGCTTCAAAGGCTTCCTTGGCCCATTCCAGTTTTTCTTCCGTTTCGAAAAACAGCGTCGCCACCAGGTCAATCACCACACCGGCACACTCCCCTACGCCAATGGCGGTTTCGAAGCTTTCGGTTTTGCCCCAGTCCACAAAATCCAGTTGGGTTAAGTTTTCGAGGTTGGCCAGCGGCTTCAACAGTTTGTAGAAGTAATCCTTGCCCTGGCGACGGTAGTAGTTGTTAAAGTATTCACCGTCCGCCGCATTGGCTTCGAAATCGTTGATGAGCCAGCGCAGCACATCCGGTCCGCGGCGACTGGGTACTTTGATTACTTTGTCGCCGATGCTACCCAAGCCATTGCCTTCAATGCCACCACCCAACATTACTTGCAGCGCAGGCAACACGGCCGCACCTTTTTTCAACGAGCTACCGTGGAAGCCGATCTGGCAGGCACTGTGCTGGGCACAGCCATTCATACAACCACTGATCTTGATCTTGATATCCTGGTTATACACCAGATCCGGGTATTCTTCATTCATGACCCGTTCCAGTTCGGCACTGATGCCGGTGCTGCTCGAAATTGCCAGGTTACAGGTATCCGTTCCGGGACAAGCCGTTACATCGGCAGTGCTGTCAAAGCCGGGTTCGGCTAAGCCAATTTCGTTCAAAGCGGCAAAAACGTACGGTAAGGATGCCGGGCGAACGTATTTCAGCAACAAGCCCTGGTTTACGGTTACGCGGATATCATCCGCCGCGTAAGCCGCTACAATCGGAGCCAGTTGCCGTACAATGCCGGTTGGCAAATCCCCCAGGTGCACTTTGATCTGTACACCGTAAAATCCTTTCTGTTTTTGCTCAAACACGTTGGTTTTGTACCAACGCTGGTATTTTTCCTGCAAAGTGATCTCCGCTACGTTCAGGGTTTTGGCATTTTCCAGGATAGTATTCTCTGCCGGAGGTTCGGGTTGCCCAACCGCCGTTGTATCTACGACAAATGTTTTGTGCTTGAGAGCCTTTTGTTCTTCTGCCACCAGTTCCATGAAGGTTTCAAAGCCAACTTCTTCGATCAGGAACTTCAGACGGGCCTTGTGACGGCGGTTGCGTTCGCCGTAACGGTCAAAAATCCGGATCACGCCTTCGGTAAACGGCATAATCTTGTCTTCTTCCAGAAACTCGTAAGCCACATGTGCCAGATACGGCTGTGCACCCAGACCACCACCCAACATTACCTTGAAACCTCTGATTTCCTGTCCGTTTTCGATCTTCACTTTTGGAATCAGACCGATGTCGTGCATAAAGGTAAAACCCGTATCCCGGTCACTGCTGGAAAACGCAATCTTGAATTTACGGCCCAGTTCCTGGCTGATGGAGTTCCGGAGGAAATACTTGAACATCGCATCGGCATAGGGCGACACGTCAAACGGCTCTTCCGGATCAACGCCCGCGGTGGCAGAGGCGGTTACGTTACGTACCGTATTGCCACAAGCTTCGCGAATGGTTACATCGTCTTCGGCCAGTTTGGCCCACAATTCGGGGGTTTTGTCCAGGCTCACAAAGTGAATCTGCACATCCTGACGGGTGGTCAGGTGCATATTGCTGCTGGCGTATTCGTCTGAAACATCCGCAATGCGCAGCATCTGCTTCACGGTCATTTTGCCAAACGGCAGCTTGATGCGAATCATCTGTACACCCGGCTGACGCTGTCCGTAGATCCCCCGCACAAGCCGCAGGCTGCGGAATTTCTCGTCGTGAATCTTTCCTTCACGGAACAGCCTGATCTTTTTCTCCAAATCCACAATCTCTTTTTCGACCAGCGGATTTTCCAGTTCGGTTCGGAAACTTTGCATGTTAGTTTATAATTGGAATGATATAAATAGTCTCACAAAATAGTATCTCAACAACCCGCAAAACCCTTTCGTTCAATAGCTATATCCCTAACAAAAAACAAGCCCTTCACAGTTGCAAAGGGCTTTGTACAGTTGGGTAAATGCTTGTAAAAAGCCCTTATAAAATTATAGGGGACAACAAGACAATTGTATGAATAGCAAATAGGGGTTCACGTTTTCTATTTAGTCTATAAACTTACTGAAGATTTGTTAAAAGTAAAAAGCTTTTCGCAATTTTTTGTTCTGAAATAGGAATAGTCTTATTCTATGCAATAGAAGTACAAAAAGTAGTTCTCTTTTGAAGCTTCTTAGGTATTGAAACCTGTGCGTCTAAATGTAGGAAAAATGGTTGCTTCAGCTAGAGAGGGGAGGTTTTGATGATTCTGGCGATACTATTTGTGCTGCCTTTTACAACGGTTCCGAACCGGGAATGAGGCCGTTGTTGAGGGTGAATAGGTTTCGGTTGGGGGCATTTACCTCCGAGAAGGCGATGAGCAGATCTTTGGTTTTGGGCTTGGGCTTGCCGGCCTGCTTCATCTCGATCCGCTGGATCACCACTTCGTACTTGCGGCTGAAAAAAATCAGCGGTACACCGTGATGCAGGGCGGTAGCCACATATCCTTTGGAAATCTCTTTGGTATCCGATTCAAACACGTACATGTTGGAGCGGATGTTAATGGCCACAAATTTGCCCGTCAGGCGGATGGTCTGGTCGGAGAGGTACTCCAGCTGGTTAATATTTTCGAGAATCTGCCCGGCGGTTTGGTGGCTGATCACCTGCTGCCACTGCAATTGGGTGTAATGATTGGCCCAGCGTAGTTGCAATTGCAAACGCGAGGCCTTGACCAGTTTCAGCAGGTTCTGGTAGCTAGCCACCACCCTGCTATCGATCTGCGCCACAAATGTTTTCAGTTTCTCAAAGTCAAAACTGGCTTCGATAAACTCGTACCAGTACCGGCTGAACTTGTCCGGCTCGCTTTCCTGCCCGATCATCGGAAGCTGTTGATTCTGGGGTCGTAACAAAACGTTGAACGAACCAGGCATGGTGTGCAGCAATTCGTAGTGTGCCGCGCTGGAAATCAGTTTTTTGTGGTCGTCCTTGGCAAATTTCTCGGCAATGTGGCGCGTGTCGTTCTGGCGTTTGTAGTAGCTGAACACCAGTCCTTCGGCTATTTCGTGCAGGTGGTGCAGCACCGGTGCCAGTAACGACAGATCGATGGTTCCGTAGCCTACCTTGGGCGATTCGCTGAAATGAATCTGCAACAGGCCTGAATCGTACTGCGCCGACAGGTTCATCAGGTCCAGCGGCTGGGCATGCGGTGTCCCTTTGTAGAAGGAATCGCCAGGCGGCATTTGCCGGACGGGCACATCCGCCGGAAAAACCAGTTGCACGTTGCGGTATTGCAGTTCCGAGCCATTGTCGGTTTCCAGCGAGTATAGGAAACCATCAGCCGGAGCCATAAAAATGCTATGCAGGGAAATCTTGCGGTCGGTGTATTTGAGCAATTGTTCCAGACGTACCCGGCACACCAGCCACCGGTTTTGCAGCAGATCACCGTCAATCCAGTAAAACAGGTAATGCTCGCCCCCTTCGCTCATAAAATGCGACAGCAACGGCTGACCCTTGTAGATAAGATCAGCTACTTTGCGCAGGGTTGGAAAAGCAAAACGTTTGGGTGTCTGCATGAACGCTGGTGCGTTTTCGGTTTGTTTGAACGTTAGCTATGATTTTAACCATTCATACTCAGGATCTTTGGCTATCTTCGTTTCCAGTCGGCGAATGGCATTTTTATCTTTTAGGAAGGTTAAAATGATTCCGGCTAATTCACTTTGTTTCTCTGTTGAATCTAAACTACAGGCGAAAGTACTCCCCTCCGAATCAAAATTTACTTCCTCTGCAAGGGCAGGATTTCGGCTTTGAACATAGTGCTCAATTAACACCTCCCAGGTATAGCCCGATGCCCATAATCCTGTACTTTCGATTATCTGAATCTGCTCTCCATAGTCTTCATCTAATTCAGGATCAAGCTCAATGCCACAATAAGGTTTGTCATTAGACCTGATTTCCGGCTTTGTATATATGAGCCAACAAGGATAAAAGGTCTCATCATCGTCCCACCCTTCCTCATGAATCTTCTTCATATAAATAATTTCAAGCGGGTGCTATCATCGTTTGTTTTTAGTCCGAATCATATCTCTTCTCTCTCGCCCTGTCACTTTTTTGCTTGCCCAAAAAAGGGGCATCAAACGAGAGTTTGATGAGCCAGCTTTGTGTGATAGCAAAAAAAGGCACTTGCTCCAAATCGAAGATTAGCTTCGCTGAACGTACGTTTCGACGAAGTCAATGCTTCTGCCCGCAAGGCTAACGCCAACCTCGCTGGCGCAAAAGGCCAACGCACCTATACTACCTACCACGAGTAAAGTGAACAAGTGCGGCTTTGTATCAGGCTATGAAAACCAGAAAATTATACAACGCCCGACTTAAATTAAAAATAGTATCGTTACAAAAGCAAAAACTGCATGCCTTGCCTTATACCTTGGCGGTGCGGTTTCGCAGATAGAAATCAGCCAGTACCAGTGCTGCCATAGCTTCCACGATGGGTACGGCACGTGGCACCACACACGGATCGTGGCGGCCTTTGCCTTTGACGATGGCGACATTGCCCTGCTGGTCCACGCTTTCCTGGTCCTGCATGATGGTGGCCACCGGCTTGAAGGCCACGTTGAAATAAATATCCTCGCCGTTGCTGATACCTCCCTGAATTCCACCTGAATAGTTGGTTCGGGTACGAACTGCGCCGTTCTCATCGGTATAAAACGCGTCGTTGTGCTGCGAGCCGTACCAGGAGGCTCCTTCAAAGCCGCTGCCGTATTCAAAGCCTTTGACGGCATTGATGCTCAGCATGGCTTTGCCCAGTTCGGCGTGGAGTTTGTCAAAAACCGGTTCGCCCCAGCCTACCGGTGTTCCGGTGATCACACAGGTCACAATGCCCCCGATGGAGTCGCCGTTTTTGCGGGTTTCATCAATCAGGTCAAACATCTGCTGGGCAATGACCGGATCGGGACAACGAACGGCATTTTCTTCGGCCAGGGCCAGATTGAGCTGTGAGTAGTGTGTTTCCAGGGCCAGTTTGCCCACTTTGCTCACATACGCGGATACATTCACACCCAACTGCTGCAACAGGAGTTTGGCTACCGCTCCGGCGGCTACGCGGGCTGCGGTTTCGCGGGCCGAGCTGCGGCCGCCTCCTCGGTAGTCGCGGGTGCCGTATTTGGCCTGGTAGGTGTAGTCGGCGTGGCTGGGCCGAAACTGCTCGGCAATGTGCGAGTAGTCGTGGCTGCGCTGGTCTTCGTTCATAATCACCATCGCAATGGGCGTGCCTTGTGTCTTTCCTTCAAATACCCCCGACAAAATCTGAAATTCGTCTTTTTCGCGGCGCTGGGTGGTGATGCGGCTCTGACCGGGCTTGCGGCGGTCAAGTTCGCTTTGAATAAAATCGGTATCTATCGTCAGTCCGGCCGGACAGCCATCAATGATAACGCCCAGGCCGGCTCCGTGTGATTCACCAAAAGTAGTAATTCGAAATGCTTTGCCGTAAGAATTCATTAGAGATACAAATAGAGGATTGCCACAAAGGCTATGGGTGAAATTACCTTTGCCAAAACAGATTAGTACTAACCAGTTACAAAAATGGACATTAAATCTGAAAATAGTATCTTTTTCCCGGCAAAAACCTCCGAATCACACGCAAACAATACAAAAGCCTTCCGTTACAGAAGGCTCTGGATACCTTATCCTGAATTTTGACCACCCAGCTAGCTTAGTTAACTCTTGCTTGATAAGCCAACGAAGAGAAACTTTGACAGTTGCAAAACTTACACCCTTCCACGTGGGGGCTGGGGGAAGCTCTTAGTTACCACCCAGGTTAAAGCTCAGGCTAGCCCGAAATACAATCGGAATATTGAAAAACTGCTGGTATGGCGTGGCAGAATCGACATAATTGAGATTGTACAAAATGGTGATGCTCTGCTCGCCTTTCTCGCCAGCACTTACAAAAGCAAATCCCACCAGCGGATTGCCAATGGCCTGCCGCGGAAAATCACCATTCGCATTGGTATAATAATAACGGGTGCCATTGGCATCTACTCGCATCTTGATGGCATTCATCACTTCGTATTCGGCATGGCCGTAAAAAGTCCGAAAAATGCGGTGCTGAGCCCACAGCCTTCCGCCCCAGATGCTGGCGGTGGTACGGCCGCCCGTGCCATTGCTAAACGAATTGAACATGTACAACGGTCCGGCGGCGGCATTGAAATTTTCGGTAACCCGGTAACCAAAGGTGGGTGAAATGTAGGCTCCAAACGAATTGCCACCCAGAGAAGGCGTCAGGTTAATGGCTACAAACGTTTTTTTCCAGACATCTTCGGGCTTGGTCCGTTTTTTCAGGATGGGTTTGTCCTGTGCGTGGGCCAGTCCATAAACCAATAGCAAACAAGCGGTTACCAACATTCGCTTCGTAATTTTCATAAGTACAGCAAGTGGTGTAAAGTTTTGAATCAAAATACTATCTTTTTTATAACTAAAACCAGAAGCAGGAGTTTTACTACCAACGAAGGTAAAACACTTTTGTATACATAAACTACTATTTATTTGTTTCAAGCCCCATGCGCATTCAGATCCGAACCAAAATAGACGCAGATTTTGAAACCGTCGTACGGCATTTTGACAAGCAACTGCTTACCGAGGTGTCGCCGGCGTTTCCACCAACCCGGCTGCTGCGTTACGATGGCAACCAGCCCGGCAGCGAAGTGCATGTGGAGCTTAACTTTATGCTTTTCCGGCAAGTTTGGAAAAGTCGGATTATTTCGTTCCAGAAAAATGACCAACGCATGATTTTTATAGACGAAGGTATCGAATTTCCGTTTTTTCTGGCGTACTGGCACCACGAACACATCGTTGAAAAATGCGATGAGACTACCAGCCAGATTGTCGATGACATCCATTTCCGTACCCCATTCCTGCTGACCGACTACCTGATGTATCCGCTCATGTATTTCCAATTCTGGGGCCGTAAGTCCAAGTACCAGAAGTTCTTCCGGCGGCTGTGAATTTTTGGATACTGCCGAGTTTTTCTATCTTGCACAAAATCGTCCTTCGGTTTTTGTCATCGGATGCTCCGCAACGAATAGTATCGTTTGAAAAGACAAAACCTCCTGGTTGTAAAAGGCGATTTCTCAGGCAGTCAACAGCAAACTAACCACTCAAACGCATGAAACTCAACATTACCTGGCGCATTGTGATTGGCATGGTGCTCGGCATCCTCACAGGCTATTTCATTCACGAAGGTTACATCCTTACCCCGGAAGCCGGACCTGCCTTTGCCCTGCTGAGCAAAATTTTTCTCCGGCTGATCAAAATGATCATCGGGCCGCTGGTATTTTCAATGCTGGTGGTGGGCATTGCCAAGCTGGGCGACTTTGCGCAGGTCGGCCGCATCGGCATCAAGACGTTGGGTTACTTTTACATGGCTACCATACTGTCGCTGATTGTCGGACTGATCGTCGTGAATGTGATGAAGCCCGGCGAAGTAATGGACCTGACGCTTCCCAAGCAAGGCACCGATACCGGAATCGAAGCCAAAAAGCTAACCCTCCAGGGGTTTCTCGAACACGTGTTTCCGCAAAGCTTTGCCGAGGCGCTGGCAACCAATGAAATATTACAGATTGTCGTTTTCTCTATTTTCTTCGGCATTGCCGTCGGCGCCATTGGCGACAAAGGCAAGGTACTGATCAAAGCACTGGACGCCGTATCGCATGTGATGTTCAAGATTGTGGGTTACGTGATGCTGTTTGCACCGTTCGGAGTGTTTGGTGCCATCACCGCCGTGGTAGCCCGCGAAGGTCTGGGTATTTTTGTAGGTTATGCCTACCTGATCTTCAGTTTCTTCCTCGGTCTGTTGTTTTTCATCTTTGTAGTCCTGTGGATCATTTGCATCATTGCCAAGGTGCCGTTTTTGCCATTGATGAAAGCAATCAAAGAAGCATTGCTGCTTTCGTTCAGTACGGCCAGCTCCGAAGCTTCGATGCCACAAACGATTGAGGCGCTGGAGAAATTCGGCTGCCCGCCGCGAATCATCAGCTTTGTGCTTCCGCTGGGATATTCGTTCAATCTCGACGGATCGATGCTGTACATGACCTTTGCCACAGCCTTTATCGCACAAGCTTACCACATGCCGCTGACGCTGACCCAACAGATTACGATGATGCTGACACTGCTGGTGACTTCCAAGGGGATTGCCGGTGTGCCGCGGGCATCGCTGGTGATTATTGCCGGCACCATGTCGCTGTTCAACCTGCCTGGTGAAGGGCTGGCGTTGCTGCTCGGCATTGACCAGATTCTGGATATGGGCCGTTCGGCCACGTCGGTAGCGGGCAATGCCGTAGCCACCTGTGTGGTAAGCCGTTGGGAAGGCGAGGCCGACTTTACGCATCATGCCAAGCCCGTATTGCCAGCCGAATAGGCAAATTCTCACGCGGGTCTGACACTATGTGTCTGACCGGTAACCCAAGGCTTGCCCACTTTTGGAAGTGAATCTTCTGTTTAGACCCTGAAGGGTTCATATAAAATAGTACATCCGAAAAAGTAAAAACCGGGCTCTGAGCAAAAAACAACGAAAATAATTGATTTACTCCCAGATATTCACGTCCTTTTGGTTGATTTTTGGTACACCTTAACCACATACGCTTATGAAAACAGATGAGATAGTCAATGAAATTGCTTCCAAAGTAGGCATTTCGCACGAACAGGCACAGTCGGCATTTATGGCATCGCTGGAATATATCAAAGGCAAATTGCCAGATTCTGTAGGCAGCCAGCTTACCGGTCTGGTTGAGGGAAAAGAGTTTGATTTCACCAATGTGCTGAAAGAATTTTCGCAGGACAAGTTTGAAGACCTGAAAAAAGACGCCACCGAGGCATTCGAAAATCTGAAAGAAAAAGGCAAGGGGCTGTTCAGCTAATAGTATTTCCATTGCCAATCAAAAAGCCGTCCGGAACAGCTTGCGGACGGCTTTTTGATTTTGTCAACTACAAAATAGTATATTTCGGGAGTCCAGAACCCCGGCGGATCAGCTGGCAACCAGACCGTTCAGGGCCCTGCTTGCCCTGGCTTCTTCAAGCAACTGCTGCTTGTCAATCGGCACCACGCCGGCATATTCACACACCAAGCCGCCTCCCAGGTTGGACAGTTCGGCAATGATCTTGGGTGGAAGTTTCAGCGCCAGGCACAAGGCCGCAATGCTCACCACGGTATCGCCGGCACCGGACACATCGGCAATCTGGCGGATGTGGGCGGGCAAGTGGTGTTTCTCATTTTGGAACTCAATGAATACGCCCCTCTCCGAAAGTGTCAGCAAAACCCCTTCCAGTTGCAGGCGGTCCTTGAGTTGTTGGACAGCCCCCTCCAGTTCCTGTTTGCTGGCCACATTGAAGTCGATTTTCAACCCTTCGCGCAGCTCTTTCAGATTGGGTTTGAATAGCGTGGCATGCTGGTAATGCAAAAAATTACGCTTCTTGGGATCGACAATCACCGGAATCTGCTGCTCACGGGCCAGTTGCGTGACCTGCTGGATCAACGTTTCATCCAGCACACCTTTGTCGTAGTCTTCAAAGATAACCACGTCGCAGGTAGGCAGCAGGGTTTTTGCCCGTTGCAGGATACTATTTTTTTCTTCGGCCAGCAGCAGGCTTTCCATCTCCGAATCAATCCGCAGCATCTGCTGCGAGCCGGACAAAATCCGTTGCTTGATGGTGGTAATGCGGCTGTTGCTGGCCACAATCCCTTCGCGCGTAAGGCCGCTTTCGTCGAGCAGTTGCAGAAAATCTTGGCCGTCGGCATCGGCTCCGATCACCGCGCACAGAATCGCCTCGGCACCCAGCGATTTTACATTCAGGGCCACGTTGGCCGCCCCACCCAGCCGTTTTTCGCGTTTCTTTACACTGACAATCGGCACGGGGGCCTCGGGCGAAATACGGTCTACCCGACCCCACAAATACGAATCGACCATCACATCGCCGATGATCAGCACGCGCAGCCGGTCAAACGCATCAAATATTTCTGAAAGGTTCATGGATCAGTCTATCAAGATAAAGCCGCAAAAAAACAAAAACCTTTACACACTTCCGAACTCTTTTTTCGGTTTGGCGGGTACTACTGCTCGTGGCATACCAGATTTTGCAATTCAAACAGCAGTCGTTCCATTTCTTCACCGGTATTGTAGGCATGCAGGCAGATACGCAACCGCTCCTCACCCGCTTTTACCGTGGGCGACAGTATCGGCCGCACATCAAAGCCGCTGGTCTGCAACTGGTTGGCTATGTTTCGGGTGCGCGCATTGCCACCAATTTTCAGGGCCTGGATCGGGCTTTGCGAGGCAATGAAATGTTGCCTAAGTTCAGGACATTTGTCAAGAACAGACAGAAAATAGCCTATCCGCTGGTGCAAAGCGGCCTGTAAATCTGGATAGTTTTTCTGGAATACAAACGATTGCCAAATTGAAACTAGACTGTGCAGCGGCAGGGCGGTGGTATAAATGAACGGGCGGCCAAAGTTAATCAGATAGTCAATGAGGATTTGCGAGCCAGCGATGCACGCGCCATGCACGCCGGGACCTTTGCCAAACGTATACACACGGGCAAATATCCGTTCGTGCAAGCCTGACGCACAGGCAATTCCATTGCCGCCAGCTCCCCACACACCGGTGCTGTGCGCCTCGTCCCAGATCAGGTTCGCTCCGTATTTCTCACACAGCAAAATAGTATCTTCCAACGGAGCAAAATCGCCATCCATCGAATACACCGACTCGGCGACAACGAAAACATCGCCGGTAGCCTTTTGCAATTTCTTCTCCAGGTCTTCCAGGTCGTTGTGCCGGAAGGCAAACCGGCTGGCAAAACTGAGCCGGGCCCCTTCTTTCAAACTGGCGTGAATGTATTCGTCGTAGATAATGGTATCGCCCCGTTGCGGAATGGCGGATAAAATGGCCGTATTGGCCGCGTAACCTGAGTTAAAAATCAAGCATTTTTCGGACTGAAAGATAGTGGCCAGCCAGCTTTCCAACTCATTGTAATACAGCGAGTTGCCCGAAATGAGCCGTGAACCGGTAGCGCCATTGCTGCTCAGGCGGAGTTGTTCATACTTCTGTTGGATCTCCCGGTGCAGCGCTTCGTTGCGGGAAAGGCCCAGGTAGTCGTTCGAACAAAAGTCGATCATTCCGGCATGGGCAACCGAAAGACTCCGCAGACTGCCGTCCGTTTCGCGCTGGCGAAGTTTGTCCTTTAGTTTTTGCTCAACAGGCATGCATTTGTTGGTAAAGTCTACTCCAAAAAGCTTTCAAAGCTACCAATCTCGTTCTACTTTTGCGCCATATTTTTTAGTAAACCCAATCCGTATCTTTTTATGAAGCAGAACCAGCTTACTTTGATTCTTGTTTTTTTAGCCGCCAGTACGTTGATTTCCAGCGCCTATGCGCAACAGCGCTGGAGCGTTGGCCCGCGCCTGGGAGCCAACATTTCTAAAATTACGGGCGATGCACCCAACAATGTGTTTCTTCCGGGATTTACCGGCGGGGCTTACGTGATGTATAGTGATGTGAGTCACTTTGGGATTTCGGCGGATGTGCTTTTCTCGCAAAAAGGGGCGAAATACGATTATAGTGGAAACAAATTCACGCAGCGCCTCAACTACATCGATATCCCGGTAATGGCGCGGTATTTCATGAATCTGGAGGGTACGTTTCGCCCGAATGTGTTTGTGGGAGGTAATCTGGCTTTTCTGCTGAATGCCAAAGCAAAACAACGTTCGGCCAACGGTGTAAGTCAGCCGGATATCACCAATACGAAGGACTTTGCCAGTACAGATCTGGGATTTTTGGCAGGTATAGGTTTGAATTTCAAGATTGCCAAAGCCCGCTGGGTACAAACCGATATCCGGTACCAGCAAAGCCTTACGCCCATTCAAGTGGCATCGGTACCAGACCGGCGTAATACTTCGGTTAGCATTTTGTTCAGCTATGCCATTGGAGTTGGCAAGAAGTACAAGAAATAACTGAGAAAAAGAAGCACAGCGGTTGGTCGGTGAGGAGTGTTTCCCTGCCACTGATCATCCGCTGCCTGCTTTGAGTGTGTAAACCACATCCTTGTCGCGTTCCACAGGGATGACCACCTGACTGCCCGAAAGGTCCATGAGCAATTTGGCGGCGCGCCGTTCGGAGATGTTGATCAGCTTGGCATAACGCTTCACGGTAATGTATTCGTTGGATTGCAGGTATTTGAGCAACATCTTGACATTTGCCGATTGCACCAACGTTTTGTCAATCAGCTGTGTATCTGCCGCCGCAGCCAGGCTATGGAACGTCTGTTTTCCGGAAGGGACACTTTTATCATGCATGCGCACGTACACTTTTTTACTGCCGTTTTTTTCGTTGAGTATGTGTGGTTTCTCCTCGCTTTCGGGAATGGTGACCACCAGCACTTTTTTATTTTCCAGCGATACTATTTCGTAGCGAATCAGGATCGGCGGTTCGCAATACACATCCGAGGCTTCTTCGAGCATACTGACCAACGCTTCTTCCGACGCGATGCCACAGACTTTCTGGTCGTCGGTCACGCCGATGAGCAGCAGGCCACCACTGGTATTGGCAAATGCTACCAGTGTCTTGGCAATTTTGGCGGCACTTTCCAGCGTACTTTTGAATTCCAGCGTATTGCCTTCGCCCTGAGCAATGAGCTGTGTGAGGTTGATTGTCACAGGCGTTTCCTTCTGAAAGTGATAAACTAGGTAACCGGTTTTTGAAGATAGAAAGATAGTATTTTTCGTTCATTACTATTTGCTAAATTATTTTCGTATTTTTGCGGAGCCTTTCCCAAGGCGGTTGCTGCAAAAATCGACGCCAGGCGTCAGATTTTTACCTTTCTTATCATTTCAATGCTGTTTCCCACAGCATGTTGCGCCTATTTGGTTAGATAATAGGTGTGTTCATTTCATTTTACATACAAACGATTTTTATGAAGCGCATTTCTTCATTTGAATCTGTCATTGGCAATCCGTACAACATTCCGGTGCGATTGTTTGCCAATGAGCAGGTAAAGGTGGAAAATTCGGCAGTGGATGAGCTACTCGATTTTTTGCAATTGCAGCAAACCCTTGAGCAAATTCAGCAAGCTGACCCTGACTTTTTCGGCGCAACCGATGTTGGGATAGGTCAGGTAGCCATCACGCCCGATTTTCACAAAGGTGCGGGGATTCCCATTGGAACAACCCTGACCACCAGAGGCTTTGTTCTGCCACAAGCCATTGGCAAGGACATCAATTGCGGCATGCGGCTCTATGTTACCGATCTTTCGGAAGAGCAGGTGAGGTCGCGTCTCAAAGAACTGACACGGCGCATCCGGCATGTCTATTTCCAAGGCGGGCGAGAGTTGCCCATTACCCCACGCCAGAAAAAAGCCTTGTTGCAGTATGGACTGCAAGGCTTGTGGGAAACCCACGCCGAAACCAACGGCAAAGGTTTGTGGCAACAATACCATGCTACGCAACAAGAGTCCGATTTGGCGCGGGTAATCGACAAAGGCTCGATGCATGCCAAAGGGATTTTTGGTGGGCTGGAAAACTACACCAGCATTGATTACCTGTCGTACGATGCCCAACTGGGTTCCATCGGCGGAGGCAATCATTTTGTGGAAGTGCAACGCGTGGCCCAAATCGGTGACGGAGCCATTGCCTACGAATGGGGATTGAAAAAAGACGCGGTAGTCGTCATGATTCATACCGGTTCGGTGAGCATTGGCTATCCGACGGCACTAGCTTTTAAGGATTATCTAACGGATATCTATCCTGCCAGTTTGCGAAAACCCGCCAATGGGGTATTGCCGCTTCCGCTTGCGGAGAAATACACTGCCTATACCGATGCCTTCTTTATGGGCTTGTACAATGCGGTCAATTTTGCCTTTGCCAACCGGTTGTTTCTGGGGCTGATGATACAAAAGGTGTTTTCCGAGTTTTTTGGGGAACAGTCGTTTCGCTTGCTTTACGATTCGGGCCATAACATGGTCTGGAAGGAAACCCTGGCCGGTGAACAATGGTACCTGCATCGGAAAGGCGCCTGTCCGGCCCGCGGGCCGGAGCAATTGCAGCAAACACCGTTTGCCTGGACGGGAGAGCCCGCGCTGATACCAGGTTCGATGGGAACGTCATCCTTTATACTGGCCGGTTGTGGCAACCCGCAGAGTAATTTCAGTGCCAGTCACGGGGCAGGCCGTAGCCTGTCACGCGGAGAATCCATGAAATACGATGAGGAAGCGTTTGCCAGATTTTTGAAGGAGTTTCACATCGTTACACCCATTGACCCGGAAAGCACCGAAATCAAATCGCGGCAGGACATTCTGCAAAAATGGCACGATGAACTGAAAAAAGAAGCGCCGTTTGCTTTCAAGCCTGTGCGTCCGGTAATTGAAACCCAACTGGAAGCCGGCATCGTGAAGCAAGTAGCCGAAACAGTTCCTATTTTTACAGTAAAGGGATAAAAACCAAAACAGGCAGCGATAACTTCGCTGCCTGTTTTTTCAAATAGTATCGTTGAAAAAGCCAAAACCTCAGGCTTCGACGTGTTCATTTTTAAATGACTTGCGGGGCTTCAGGTTCAGCGTCTGGAAAAGCTCTTTGTCGGCATCGACTTCCGGATTGGGAGTGGTCAGCAGCTTGTCGCCGGCAAAGATGGAATTGGCACCTGCCAGGAAGCAAAGGGCCTGTTCTTCGGTGTTCATCCGTACGCGGCCTGCCGAAAGGCGTACCATGGCGCGCGGCATGATGATCCGGGCAGTGGCAATCATCCGCACCATTTCCCAAACCGACACCCGTTCCTGGTCTTCCAGCGGCGTGCCTTCCACAGGTACCAGCGCATTGACTGGTACCGACTCGGGGTGTTCAGGCAATGTAGCCAGTACATGCAGCATGCCGATGCGGTCATTCTCGGTTTCTCCCAATCCTATAATACCACCGGCACACACCGAAATCCCCGATTTACGCACATATTCAATCGTTTCAAGCCGGTCATCGTACTTGCGGGTGGTAATGATCTCGTTGTAAAATTCCTCGCTGGTATCCAGGTTGTGGTTGTAGGCATACAGGCCGGCTTCTTTCAGTTTGATGGCTTGCTCATGGGTGAGCATGCCTAGTGTGCAGCACACTTCCATGCCCATCTGATTCACACCTTTGACCATATCCAGCACTTTGTCAAAGTCTTTGTTGTCGCGAACTTCGCGCCAGGCCGCTCCCATACAAAACCGGGTACTGCCGTTTTCCTTGGCGCGCTGGGCAGTTTCGAGCACCTCGTCCACTTCCAACAACTTGTGCACCTTCACATTGGTATGGTAGCGGGCTGCCTGCGGGCAATAGGCACAATCCTCAGGACAACCACCGGTTTTGACCGACAGCAGCGTGCATACCTGCACCTCCTGGGCGTCGTGGTGCTGGCGGTGCACGGTAGCCGCCCGGTAGATCAGATCCAATACAGGGGAGTTGAAAATTTCAGTAATTTCTTCGCGAGTCCAGTCGTTACGAATCATAATGCGTTGATGTCTAGGTTCTTAGTTGAAAAACGAGTGCGGGTTCTACTGCCTCTCAGGCTGGCAGAATCCGAACGTGCGTAGTGGATAGGCTGCCAAAAATACTATAAAAATAAGACATAAAACCTATCCTCACCGGCATTTCTGTAGGAGAAAAGAGAGGAAGCTAGTGTTATCTTACCTGGATAGCCGGAAGGTTGCCAGAAGGTGTATGGACAACAACTTTCAAAAATAGTATCTTTGAAAAGCGCAAAACCTGCGTGTGCAAGCCACTTTGCGCCAATCCATTTTTGTTTTCGGATTAAACGTTTTCTGTCAATTCCAATCCAATGGATCTCGTACGACAGTGCCGGTCTGTTCGTCTACTCACTACACCCATGAAGTCTTATTTTCTGTTACTTGTCTGTCTGTCTTTTTATCCAGCCTTCGCGCAAAATCCCGATGAAGACAACCTGGAGACGGCTCAGGAAGCGGATACCAGCGAAGTGCTATACTCAGAATGCGTGTTGCGTCTCGGGTATTCCAGCAAGACTCTGTCGGCTGGCCGCGATTTTGGTATCAACCAATATGCTTTCGCACCTTCGTTCACGTATTATCATAAGTCGGGCGTTTATGCGGGTATCAGCGGCAGCTGGTACAGCCAGACCGACCCTAACTATAACCTGACTACGCTTTCGGTCGGGTATGACGGTTCGTCCAAAGACATGAACTGGGGCTACACCGTTTCGTATGACCGACTTGTCTTCAATCCCGACGAAACCGGTCTTATCAAAAATGTGGCAAGTCTCTACGGCAGTCGCAACTGGTTGCATTTCAATGTCGGGGCCAGTTATTCTTTCCTGTTCTCCGGCGACGAGCAGGCCCACCGGCTCAATCCGATGATCGGTGGGTATTTTACGATCAAGCCGCGTCAGACGCAAAAGTGGCTGGAAAAAATCAGCTTTGCTCCCACAATTTCGGCCACGTTCGGCACCAGTAATGTTCCGCTGAGCCAGCTTTCAGGCAGCCAGTTCAGTACCGGAACCGGGCTAACCTGGGAAGAAGCAAAGGAGCTTCGCCTGGAATACAAAGAAAAATATCCGGACTTGTACCGCAAGTACGTCATTTACAGACGTACCCATTCAGGCAAGGACATGGACTTTGTCACCTTTGCCGCCCAGAGAGGCGTAATCGTAGACGTTTCAACGGCGGTTCCAGCACGAACGTTTGGCCTCATGTGCTGGACGTTCAGCGTACCGGTCAGTTTCAAATTTCACCGGCTCAAAGCAGGCGTTGCCTACAATTACGTCATACCCCGGTTACTCCCCGACGAAGTGTACACTTCGCTGCCCAATCAAAGCTATTTCAGTGCCAACCTGACCTACACCCTCTCCAAAGGCCACTAGCCCTGCTTTCCCATTCCTGTCCTTATCCCGGTCTTGCGACTGGGATTTTCTTTTTACCACGCATCACCAAATCAGCCCAACCGTAGAAATCCCGCCATTCTTATATGTATAAAAAATATATATTAATCTTTCAAAACTTACATCTTCAGAAAACAAGCTCTTACAATAATTACATTTTTTTAGTTATTTAGCTGTAAATCACGGAAATAGAATAAAATTATTACATCCGCGCAACATACACATTGCATCCCACGTATTGAGTAGTATAAATATGAAAATCAGTACATTAGACAAAGAGGCATTGACGATTATCATGGTAGATGGCGAATTAGACGCCAGTTCGTCGATACTTTTGGATAGCTCCATCGAAAATGCAGTTACAAGCGGAAAAAAGAAAATATTAATAGACAGCAGAAAGCTCAATTACATCTCTTCGGCTGGGTTGGGCGTATTCATGTCGCGTGTACAAGAGTTTGAGGAACAAGGAATTCACATGGTCCTCTTCGGATTAAACGAAAAAGTATTACGGGTATTTCAGATATTAGGCTTAGACCAGCTCCTCTCCATTGCCGCTTCCGAAGAAGAAGCCATACAAACATTAAATGCAGAATTGTAACAGTTATTACATGCGTTATCGACTACAGTGCTGCTCAATAGATAATAATCAATAGCATAATGAGATGATTTATCAGTATCAGTTTTCATGCGACCGGAAAAACCTGAAATCAGTGCGTGATTTTGTGAGTCATGTGCTGCGTGATGAGCAGTTTCCCGAAAATGAGATTCCGGCCGTAGTGTTGGCAATAGATGAGGTATGTGCGAATCTGATCGTGCATTCGCACCAGTCTGACCCAAACGACAGCATTGAAGTCCAGTTGAAAGTTACTTCCGAAACCGTGATCTGTGAGATAATTGACCGTGATGGCATTTATTATGACTTCTCCTCTCACAAAAATCCCGATATTCAGCAGATTGTTCGTGAAGGAAAGAATGGTGGCGTAGGACTGATGTTAGTAAAACGGCTGGTTGACAAAGTAGAAGTGGAACGGCACGGCACCCAGAGCACCTGGCGACTGACCAAAGAATCGCCTCGTCCGACGGTTAATCAATAAGACAACGCTTGACCTTACTTTCAGAGGGCTCCGGTTTGTAAAAGAACCGGAGCTTTTTTGTTTCAGGCCATAGACAAACCGTTTGCCAGCTATTTAGAGCAACAATCTGTGGAATATTTCAAATCCGGAATTTGCATTGCGGAAGACGCCTCGACGCTTGGTGGCATCGGCTGGTATGGCTATAAGACTGGTTATCAGGATGTGTTTGTATTCAAAATTTGGAAAAATCTTACAAACCCGTCTTTATTTTCAGCACGACAGACGATTTGCTTTAAAAAATCGTTAAAATTGCGGTCTGTTTTCACGAAACATTACGTATGCATATTCTTCGCCGAATCTCTTTTGTGGTGGCTATCTTTTTGTGCTGGAGTTGCAAAACCAGTCAGCCCGTCACAAATACCGCCACTGCCCCCGCTGATCCTATCATTGCCTATCTGGGTCAGACACCCGTTTACCGTTCTGAGTTTTTGTATGTCTATGATAAAAACGGCGGCATTGCCGACACCTCCAACCAGGTAAAGAGCATTCAGGACTACCTGGATTTGTACCTCAATTTCCGCCTGAAAGTACAGGAAGCCGAAAGCCTGGGACTGGATACGCTGGCATCTTTCAGACAGGAACTGGCCGGTTACCGGGAACAACTGGCCGAGCCTTACCTGGTAGATAGCAGTGTGACACGGCTGCTGGTGCGGGAAGCGTACGATCATATGAAGGAAGAAGTGCGTGCCTCGCATATCTTGTTATCTGTTTCGGCAGAGGCGCCGCCGGAAGATACACTCAAGGTCTACAATCAGATCCTGGACATCCGGCAGAAAGCGGTGGGTGGACAGGATTTCAACGAATTGGCGCGTCAATTTTCCCAGGACCCGTCGGCACAAACCAACGGCGGCGACTTGGGATACTTTACGGCCTTGCAGATGGTATACCCTTTTGAAAAAGCCGCCTATCAGACACCAGCCGGCTCCGTTTCGCAACCGGTACGCACCAAGTTCGGCTATCACCTGCTGAAGGTAACCGACCGTCGGCCCAGTCGCGGTAAAGTCACTGTTGCGCACATCATGGTTCGGATCAACCCCGATGCACCGGAAGCCGAAGTGAAAGCTGCCAAGCAGAAAATCGATGAGATTCGCTCCCGGCTGGGCAGAGGCGAATCATGGGACAAGCTGTGTACCGATTTCTCGGAAGATGGCAACTCACGTAACAAAGGGGGCGTGCTGCCTGCGTTCAGTACTGGGAATACGCTTCCTGAATTTGAAAATACCGCTTTCGCCCTGGCCAAACCGGGTGATATCAGCGCGCCGGTGCAGACGCCCTACGGATGGCACATCATCAAGTTGGTAGAACGTAAGGGTTTGGAGCCTTTTGCGCAACTGGAGCCGACCCTGCAACAGAAAGTGACTAAAGATTCCCGTTCGGAACTTAACCGCAAACTGCTGCTGGAGCGGCTGCGTCGGGAAAATACGTTGGTTGAAAACGCAGACGTTCGCAAACTTGCGCTTGCGCAGGCCAATGACTCACTGAAAACGGCTCTCTGGAATTACAATCCGGCAGACAAAAATTTACCGCAAACGCTGTTTTCCATCAAAGGCCAGAAATACAGTGTCAAGGAGTTCTTCGAATATGCAAAAGCCAACCAGCAACCCCGCGAAAAACTAACGGCTGCATACCAGATGGAACGGTTGTACGAAGAGTTTGTCAACGAGTCACTGATCAAATACGAAAAATCGCACCTGGAACAAAAATATTCCGATTTCAAATACCTGGTCAAGGAATACCACGACGGAATATTGTTGTTTCAACGCATGGAAGCACAGGTATGGGCAAAATCATTGACCGACACCACCGGCCAGAAACAATATTTTGAAGCCAATCGTGCCAACTACCAGTGGAAACAGCGCGTGACCGGAACCATTTATAGTGCGGCGGACAATAGTATCCTTGGCGAACTAAAAACCCGGCTTGCCAAAAAGCCATATGCCGTGCGCGAACCCAGGTTTCCGGAGCTGGTTTTTGCTAAAAACGCCACAATCCTCACCGTGCCGCAAAAGCAGCAGCTGGATGCAGTGGTTCAGGCACTTCAGGACAGGGCCCTGCTGGTCGAGATTTCAGGCCATGCCGACCGGAGCGAAAAAGCGGCAGTATCAGCCGCCCGCAATCAGGCCGTGAGCAACTACCTGACACAGAACGGAGTCGATATCACACAACTGATCATTCGGGACTTTGGCACCTCCACACCCGCTTCGCGTACCGATGCCAAACGCAACAGCCGGGTGGCTTTTGCGCTGGTGACCAACGACAAAGCCGTGCTGGAACGCCAGATCAATGCCCGCAAACCCTTGAGCATAGAGATCACCGAAGGCATTTTCCAGAAAGGCGACAATGCGTTGATGGATCAGGTAACCTGGCAACCGGGTACGTATAACCTCAATGCCAATGGTCGTGCTGTATACATTGAGATTGTTCGCGTGGACGAGCCGCGTGCCAAAACCTTTGAAGAAGCCCGCGGTCCGCTGATTTCGGATTACCAGAATTACCTGGAAAAAGAATGGCTGGCCAGTCTCCGCAAGCAGTTTCCCGTTCGGTTGGTAGATGCCGAAATTGAAGCGTTGAAAAACCGGAAATAATCAAAAATCCCGCGTCAGCGGGATTTTTTGTAGCTGTGCCGTCCGTCTGTTGATACTGACGTTGGCAGTATAGGGTCCAAAACAGATGGAAGCTCTGAAAAAATAGTATCCCTGCAAAATACAAAACCGCTTCTGCGGAGAATATCTGTTCAAGAAACGTGACCCTTTTCAATTTTTTTAATTATTTCCAGAAACCGCTTGCAAAATCAACTAAAAAATCCTTTTTTCGATGACGTTTTGCAGTGTATACCTTATCACCAAACCACATTGATTATGTTCCTGAACACCTACGTACGTAAAACCTCGCTTTTTTTGTTTGCTTTGAGTGGTGCTGTTTTGTTAAATGCCTGTGATGGTGGCAAAAAATCCGATGATACCGCCGCAGTTGAAGATACTACCGCTGTTGCAGAAGATACTTCGACAGTAGCTGCCTCCACTCAGTCGTCGCTTATCCTGAGTGCTCTTCCCAAAACCAGCGATATTCCGGCTACTATCAAACTGACGGGTGCTGACTTCAATCAGTCCCTGATCAACGTATCGAGCAAAGCCGGTAGTTATACCACAACCAACGACAAGGCAGCCTTAAATCTAGGTGTATATGGTACAGACATTGGCTACCTGAGCGTATACAATAAGACGCAGGACATCATTACCTATCTGAAGGCTTCGCAAAAACTGGCTGACCACCTTGGGTTGAGCAACACGTTTGGCGAAACCATGCAGAAACGCTTCCAGGATAACCTTTCCAATGAAGACTCCCTGGTGAATATCGTAGACGAAACCATGCTGTATGTTCGCAAGTATTTGGCTGACAATCAGCGCGATGCTACGGGTTCGCTGGTTGTGGCGGGCAGTTTCATCGAAGGCTTGTATATCTCGACCGGCTTGGTTGAAAAATATCCGAAAGACATCCCTGCCGATATCCGTAACGGGGTGCTGACCAACCTGATCATGAAAATCATTGCGCAGAAAAAATCACTGAGCGACCTGATCACACTGATGAAAAGCGTAAAACAAGACGAGCAGGTAACGGCCTATACCCAAAAGTTAAACGACCTTTACGCACAGTTTGACGCTTTGAAGTTTGAAGAAAGCCTGAAAAACAATGCCGGAAGCTTTGCGGTAACCGACAAAAGCCTGCTGGGCATTACGGCTAAAGTGAAAGAGATCCGTAGTGACATCATAAAATAATCAGCGATGCTGCCGACAGGCAGGTTTCGCCTTTTCAATCCATACTATTTTTCCAAAAAGCGTGTTTTACCCAAAACACGCTTTTTGATTTTTGAGCAGAAAATAATTTGAGTCCTCGTTAAACGAAGGCACTACTTTTATATCTAATCCACACAACTAGTACAGAATCTCGTCAGCGCAACACTGTTTTTTTAAATTGAATCATCGTTTTGGAAGACAAACAGATCGTAGAACAGTTTCGGATAGCCGAAACCCGAACAGCAGCATTTAATGCATTGGTAAAAAAGTACCAGCAACGGATCTACTGGCACGTCCGCAAGATGGTCATTGACCACGACGATGCCGATGATCTCACGCAGGAAGTGTTCATCAAAGTATGGCACAATCTGGCCGAGTTTCGGTCCGAGTCACAATTGTATACCTGGCTTTACCGGATTGCCAGCAATGAGTGCCTGAATTTCCTGAACAAGAAAAAGCGTGCGGCCTTAACGCCGCTTGACGATGTGGTAGCCAATGAACTGAGCCACAAACTCGACAGTGGGGAGCTGATTACCGGCGATGAGATTCAGATCAAGTTGCAGAAAGCCTTGTTGCGTTTGCCTGACAAACAACGGCTGGTGTTTAACATGAAATATTACGACGAGCTGACGTACCAGGAGATTTCCGAGATTACCGGCACATCGGAGGGTGCCCTGAAGGCATCGTATCACCTGGCCGTCAAAAAGATTGAAGAATACCTGACGAGCAATTAAAACCATACACCTAATCAATCATCAAACCAGTGAAAGATTTCCTCGCTTTGACAACGCAGGAGAATGCTAACCACTCCTTTAAAATGGAAGATAAATTGAATCATATTCCCAAGCAAAATGCCTTTCTGGTGCCAGAGGGTTACTTTGATGCGCTTTTGCAACGGATTCATCTCCGTTTGCAGCAGAGCAGCCAACAGCAAGTGCCGGAAGAGATGCCTTTGGAGGGATACAGTACGATACACGATCTGGCGAAAAATTCTGTTTTTACAACACCACCTGACTATTTCGAAAACCTTTACAACCGCCTGCTAATCCAGTTACAGAATCAATCACAGGCGGTTCCGGTAACCTTCGAAGCCTTGGAAAATTTCGAGGCCGGGCTGACGCAGAAAGAGCTGTACGAGGCACCGGAAAACTATTTCGAGAATTTGTCGGAGCAGATTCTTTCCAAAATACTATATTCCGAAAAGCAAAAACCGGCGCCGCTGGATTTTTCGGCGCTGGAAGAAGGAGAATTAGGAATACTGGCAAGCCTGCCCAAGGAAAATGTATTTCAGTTGCCCGAAAATTATTTTGAGCAATTTTCCGTCACACCGGTAGTTCCTGTTGAGACTACTGTACCAAAAACGGACGAAAAAGAAGCCAAAGTCATTCGTCTCATCCCAAGCTGGGCCCGGTACGCGGCTTCGGTAGCAGCGGCGGTGCTGGTCTTGCTGGGCGGCTACTGGTTTTACCCAAAAAACGTGACCCGTGCGGACGACTGTACCGAGTTGCTCTGCAACCTTTCGGATGAGGAAATCTTGCAATACCTGGAAACCCAGGATGTGCGGTTCAATGGTGCGCAGGCGGCAGCTCCGGCAACCTCGCCACTGGATCACGGTGGATTGGACCAGACCGACCTAAGCGAAGACGAACTTTTGAATGCTGCCGAAAGTATTGAATAAACAGGTTTTACTACAACTTTGAATCATACGTTTGAACTATAACCATTAAAAGTAAAAATGAGAACATGGATGTACGTGCTGTTGCTGAGTGTGGCGAGCCTGACGGCTGCCTGGGCGCAGGACGAAGATGATGGGGAGGAAAAAGACAAAGTGCAGTCGGCCAAAGTGGCATTGATTACCAAGCGATTGAGCCTTACCTCTGAGCAAGCGAGGCCTTTTTGGGCAGTTTACGATGAATTTGAAAAGGAGCGAAGAAGCAATCTCAAGTCGCTGACCCAACTGCGAGACCGGTTTCAGGTGGCCTCGGATGACGAATTGAAAGCGGGACTGAAGCAGATGCTGGAAGTACGCCGCAAAGACGTGGACATTGAAAAAGAGTACCTCAACAAGTTTACCAAGGTGATTTCGGCCCGGCAAACGGCGGAGCTGTACAAAACAGAATTCGAGTTCCAGAAAGCCATCTGGGACCGGGTACTGAAAGGATCCGGGCAAAGTGCCGATGCGTTGGAAAATGCCAAAGTTGCCTTTCTGAATACAAAGATGAAGCTGACACCCGAGCAATCCAAGCAGTTTTGGCCGGTGTACAACGAGATGGAAAAAGAGAAAGAATCCAATCAGCAGGCGATGGCTCAGCTGCGAAATGCGATTAAACCGACCAGTAGCGAAGATGAAATCAAGACTGTTTTGAAACAAATGGCTGATTTGCGTCAGAAAGAAGTATACATTACCAAACGGCAGATGGACCGCTTTTTGAGAGTTATTAACAATCGTCAGACCGCAATGTTTTACAAAGGAGAAATTGATTTTCGCCGGGAGATCATCCGGGAGTGGCGTGAGCAACGACGTGAGCACCGCCAGGACATGCGGCAACAGTTTCAGGACCGGCGGCAGCAACGCCAGGAACGAATGCAAAATCGGCCCCGCATCCGCGAATAAGCTGCAAGTAAGAAACTAGCAAACGAAAAACCCGCCCATGGAAAGGCGGGTTTTTCGTTTGTAGAGGATACTATTTTATTAATCAATGTTACCCACCATATCTTCTGGCTTCACCCATTCGTTAAACTGTTCTTCTGTCAGGTAGCCCAGTTTCAGGGCGGTTTTCTTCAGTGTAGAACCGGTTTTGTGTGCCGTCTGGGCTATTTCGGCCGCTTTGTAGTAACCGATTTTGGTGTTCAATGCCGTTACCAGCATCAATGAGTTGTTCACGTGCTTGGTGATGTTTTCTTCGATGGGGCGAATGCCTTCGGCACATTTGTCATTGAACGACACGCACACGTCGCCGATCAGACGGGCCGAGTGCAGGAAGTTGTAAATCATGACCGGTTTGAACACATTCAGTTCAAAATGACCGCTTGCGCCACCGATGCTAATGGCTACATCGTTGCCCAATACCTGCGCGGCTACCATGGTCATGGCTTCGCACTGGGTTGGGTTTACCTTGCCCGGCATAATCGACGAGCCTGGCTCGTTGTCCGGAATAAAGAGTTCACCAATACCTGCGCGTGGGCCCGACGACAGCATCCGGATGTCGTTGCCGATTTTCATCAGGCTTACGGCTACCGTTTTCAATGCACCATGTGCCTCAACAATGGCATCGTGGGCGGCCAGGGCTTCAAATTTGTTTTCGGCAGTGATGAAAGGCAGGCCCGTCAGGTTGGCAATGTGCTTGGCAACGTTTTCAGAATAGTTGGGAGGTGTGTTGATACCCGTGCCTACGGCCGTACCGCCCAGTGCCAGTTCCGACAAGTGCGCCAATGTATTTTTAATGGCTCGCAAGCCATGATCCAGTTGGGATACGTAGCCCGAAAACTCCTGGCCCAGTGTCAGCGGGGTGGCGTCCATAAAGTGCGTCCGGCCGATTTTCACCACCTTCATGAATTCTTTTGACTTGGCCGCCAGTGTATTGCGCAGCTTCTCAATGCCCGGAATGGTCACCTCCAGCAAAATCTTGTACGCGGCAATGTGCATGGCCGTCGGGAAAGTGTCGTTCGACGACTGCGATTTGTTCACATCATCATTCGGGTGCAGCGCTTTTTTCTCATCCATTAGGTTGCCACCGTTGATCACATGAGCCCGGTAGGCCACCACTTCATTCACGTTCATGTTGCTTTGCGTTCCCGAACCGGTTTGCCACACCACCAGCGGAAACTGGTCGTCCAGCTTGCCTTCCAGAATTTCGTCACACGCCTGCCCGATCAGGTCGCACTTCTCCTTGGGCAGCACGCCCGCATCGAGGTTGGTCAGGGCCGCGGCCTTTTTCAGGTAAGCAAACGCGCGGATGATTTCACGCGGCATTCGGTTGATATCCTGCGCGATTTTAAAGTTTTCGATGGAACGTTGGGTTTGGGCACCCCAATACACATGTGCTGGTACTTTTACCTCGCCCATGGTGTCTTTTTCAATTCTATAATCCATGCTTTGTCAATTAAGAATGAAGAATTAAAAATTAAGAATGAGAAAATAGTATAGTCTGAAAAGGCAAAAACTCCCTGTGGAATCCAGAAAGATGGCGCAAATGTACAAACGAAATGAACGCCATACCCGGAAAAAGCAAAAACCCCGCGACATTTTATCGCAGGGTTTTGCTGTCGGAAAGATACTATTTCTAATAGGCTCTTACCGAAACGCCCGACATATAATTCATAAATGCTTTGTTGACTACCTTGTTGCCACCCGGCGTTGGATAGTTGCCGGTAAAGTACCAGTCGCCGATGTGGTTCGGACAAGCTTTGTGCAGGTTTTCCACCGTCTGGAAAATCACTTCCACCTTGGCATAGAGGTTATGGGGACGGATGATTTCTGCAATTTTCTGCGAAACTTCCTCGTCGCTGAAGTTTTCGTATACAGTTTTTACAAAATTTTCCTCACTGGCACGATCATTCCAAAATGCGCTTTTGCATTCTTCCAGTACATTGTACAATCGCTCCGACTGGTTGCGGTCTTCCAGCAATGCCAATGCTGCCCGGAAGGCCACGAATTCTTTCATGCGCGACATGTCAATGCCATAACAGTCCGGATAGCGAATTTGCGGAGCTGACGAAACAACCACAATTTTCTTTGGTCCCAGGCGGTCTAGTATGCGTAAGATGCTCTTTTCCAGCGTGGTTCCCCGCACAATCGAGTCGTCCATCAAAACCAATGTGTCCACACCACGCTTGATGATATCGTAAGTGGTGTCATATCCGGCCGACACCATGTCGTCCCGTTGCGAATCGTCGGTAATGAATGTCCGCAATTTGGCGTCTTTGATAACCATCTTTTCGATGCGTGGACGCAGTGTCATCAGCTTGTTCAGCTCTTCTTTGGGCAGGTTGGCATCCAGTGCTTGCTGGCGTTGTACTGCCAGCCAGTCTTCCAGACCTTCAACCATCCCCAGGAAAGCGGTTTCGGCTGTGTTAGGCACGTATGAGAAAACGGTATTTTCCAAGTCGGAATCAATGGATTTCAAGACCTGCGGTACCAGCAGGCGCCCCAGTTCCTTGCGTTCTTTGTAAATAGCCGGATCCGAACCGCGGGAGAAGTAAATCCGCTCAAAACTGCACGAACGTTTCTCAATGGAATTAATGTACGGATGCTCGGCATAATCGCCGTTCTTATGCACGATCAGCGCGTGACCCGGCTGAATTTCACGGATCGAATCATACGAAACGTTGAATGTCGACTTGATCGCCACCCGCTCGGAAGCAACGACAACCACCTCGTCATCGGCATAGTAATAGGCCGGACGGATCCCCGCCGGATCGCGTGCCACAAAGCAGGCCCCGTGCCCGATCAGGCCGGCCATGGTGTAGCCTCCGTCAAAATCACGGCACGAACGACGCAATACACGCGGAATGTCCAGTTTCTCCTCAATCACATGGCTCATTTCCTCGTTGGTGTACTGGTCTTTGTACAGATCAAAGATGCGTTGGTTTTCCTCATCCAGAAAATGCCCGATTTTTTCCATGACCGTCACCGTGTCCACTTTCTCTTTGGGATGTTGGCCCAGTGAAAGCAGCTTGTCAAACAGCTCGTCTACATTGGTCATGTTGAAGTTGCCCGCCACTACCAGATTGCGGCTGCGCCAGTTGCTCTGGCGCAAAAACGGATGGCAGCTTTCGATACTATTGGCGCCATGGGTGCCGTAGCGCAGGTGCCCCAGCAGTAATTCGCCGGTAAAGGCCACATTCTCTTTGAGCCACTGCGCGTCGTAGAGGCGGTCTTTGTGGCCTTTGAGTGATTTGCGGAATTTTTTGTTTATCTTCTTGAATATCTTGGCCGTCGGCTGATGATCGATGGACCGGTAGCGGCTGATGTACCGGATACCGGGCGGCACACCTATCTTAACCACTGCAACACCGGCTCCGTCCTGCCCCCGGTTGCTTTGTTTTTCGAGCATCTGATACAGCTTGTTTACCCCGTACAGGGCGGTGCCGTATTTATCGATATAGTATTGGTATGGTTTGCGCAGGCGAATCAACGCAATGCCGCATTCGTGTTTGATAGGATCACTCATATCGTGGAGAAAGGATATTCAAAAATAATGGTTTTGTTGATGAACAAAAAATTAATCTTTCGTAAAAACGTATGTATCTACATTGAATCCTTTCTCCTGTTTAACGCAGGAATAGCGATAAAGATTCGGTTAGCAAATCAGATTTAAAAAATAGTACCAACACCGGGGCCAAAACCCCCACCAGTAGCAGCAGTTCGGCCCAGTGCATGCGAAGTGAGAGACTGTTCTCCGCTTTGCGGAAAAACAACAGATACGGGATCCGCAGGTAGTAGAATACAGAAACCGCGACGTTAAGCAGCCCCCAGCCAAACAAGGCCAGTAGCAGTCCATTGCCGGATCGGGCATAGGCTTCCCAAAGTGACGAGAACAACAGCAGCTTGGCTGTGAAACCAGCCGTGGGAGGCAGACCAGCCAGGGCGATCATCACAATCACCAAAGCGACGCCCATACCCGGATGCTGCAGGCCCATACCCTGGTAGTCGCTCATGGTGCCCGAGTGGGTAGCGGCCTCAAGCCAGTGCAGCAGCAGGAAGGCTGCCAGGTTCATGAACAAATAAACCACGGAGTAGAACAAAAAGCTTTGGAAGGCAAAGGGACTGCCCGCCACAATGCCGATCAGCAAAAATCCGGCATGGGCAATGGACGAATAGGCCATCATCCGGCGGGCATTGCGCTGCGCCAGTGCTCCAAAATTGCCGATGGTGATGCTTGCCAGCGAAAGTACGGCCATGAACGACTGAAAACCTGATAGCTGTGCGGCCCCGGCCTGACTGACAAACCAGAGCACCACCAACGCTGCCACTTTTGGCGCCACTGAGAAAAATGCTACGACGGCAATAGGGGCCGCATCGTATACATCCGGAGCCCAGACATGAAACGGCACAGCCGATATCTTGAAAAGCAAGCCGCTCAGGGTTAAAATCAGTGCCATCGTAACCAATAGGGTTGGTTGCGCAGACAGCGATTGCCAGAAAACGGGTGCTGCAAAGTCCAGCGAGCCTGCCAGGCCATACAGCCACGAGATTCCGTATAGCATCACACCGGAACTCATCGCTCCAAACAAAAGATACCGGAGACTGCCGTTGGCGCTTTTTCGGTTTTCCGAAAAGTAGGTCAGCACGTACGAACTGATGGAGACCAGTTCAATGCCCAGGTAAAGCATCAGCAGGTGGCGACTCATCACCAGTAAGTGCAAGCCCAGCAACAATGCTGTCAATAGTGAGAAAAATTCGCCACGTTGTGCATAAGCCTTCCGCTCAACCCAGGAAAATAGTATCGTCAAAACAGCCAAAACCCCAAACAACCCTTTCATGAAAACGGTTAGGTTGCTAGCCTGAAGCAAACGGAGGAAAAGATCAGGATGGGTGCCGGTGGTAAGGCAACAATCGCGGGCGGATAAAAATAGTATCGCGCCAAACCCCAAAAGTGCCACGACGCCCGTAGGATTGAAGCGATGCCTATGAAAAACAAGATCAGTACCGATCAATACGACAAATAACAAAACCAGCCCCAGTTCCGGATAAAACCCGGAAAAACTATGCAGCAGTTGGGCGAGTTTTTCGGTCAACGAGAGTGTCAATGTAAAAAACAGATGGGAATGAACTACGGCTTGAATGTAACCACGCAACGGATTGATTCGACTTTCCAGTTTGCCCTCTCAGCTTTGCCAAAGCGGACTCAAATCTACATGGAAAAAAGAGAAATCATGCAGAAAAATAAGTCTTACCCAATGCTTGTATCGTTTTGGCACAAAATTTTATAAAAATAATCTAATTTATGTTGTGACTTAAAAGCGAAACACGTATTTTTTGTCAGCTATTTGTTGGATCTCCTTGGTATCCTCAGGAAAGTCCACTTGTATCGGGACCGGAAACGGGCTCCGGAATCTGGATGGCAAGTAGGGATTTTGGCTGGAAAAAGAACAACTGATATGAAAAAATTAACCGTTTATTTACTTACTTTCAGGCATAATCTTGTAACTTCGGAGGAAACTAAACTTATTTTATAAGTATTTCTCCTCACTGAGGCCTTATAAATAGAAATCCTGGTATTTTTTAGCGATTCAACCCAACTTTACACCCATTCTCAGACATGCCCAGACTTATTACCATATCAAACCGGCTGCCTATCTCTGTAAAAATGAAAGATGGTGCATTTGTTTACGAGCAAAGCGTAGGCGGTTTAGCCACCGGTTTGAGTTCAACTGATGCCAAAGAAAACTACTGGGTCGGATGGCCCGGAATGACCATCAAGGTAGACGACCAGGCAGGGTTGGCCACCCGTATGAACGCCGACAACCTGCAACCGGTTTTTTTGACGGATCGCGAATACGAAAATTTCTATGAAGGATTCAGCAACAAGATCATCTGGCCTCTGTTTCACTACTTTAAGCAGTATGCCAATTATAAGAAAACGTACTGGGAAGCCTACAGGCAAGTAAATGAGCGGTTTTGTGAGGAAATCCAGAAAATTGCCCGGCCCGACGACGTGTTCTGGGTGCACGACTACCAACTGATGCTTTTGCCGAAAATGCTCCGCGATATTTATCCGGATGCCACCATCGGATTTTTCCTCCACATTCCTTTTCCGTCCTACGAGTTGTTCCGGTCATTGCCTTGGCGCAAGGAGGTTCTGGAGGGAATCCTGGGAGCTGACCTGGTCGGTTTTCATACCTACGATTATGTGCGTCACTTCCTCAGCGCCACTACCCGCATTCTGGGGCTGAGCCATTCGCTGGGTAAAGTGAACATGGCAGGCCGCATCGCCGAGGTTGATTCTTTTCCCATGGGGATCGATTACGATAAGTTTGCCAAAGCGGTCTTTGAAAAAGAGACCATTCGTGAAATCATTGAGCTGCGCCAGCAACTGGGCAAAGACAAGATTATCCTGTCGGTCGACCGGCTGGATTACTCCAAGGGAATTTTACAGCGGATTCAGGCATTTGAACGCTTTCTGGAACGTTATCCCGAATGGCAGGGCCAGGTTACGTTGCTACTGATACTGGTGCCTTCGCGGGCAACAGTAGACCAGTACCAGCAACTGAAAGAAGACATTGATCAGGCAGTGGGTCGTATCAATGGAAAGTTCAATACATTGCGCTGGACGCCCATTCATTATTTTTACCGGGCACTTCCGTTTCATACCTTGGCGGCGGTGTATTACATGGCCGACATTGCCTTGATTACGCCGTTCCGGGATGGCATGAACCTGATTGCCAAGGAATACATCGCTACCAAAACCGATCAGACGGGCGTACTTATTCTTAGTGAAATGGCAGGCGCCGCAAAAGAACTGACCGAAGCCATTCTGGTAAATCCGGATGATCCGCATGATATCGTGCGGGGTATCCACAAGGCGCTTACCATGCCGGCCGAAGAGCAAATGGCCCGCAATGCCGCCATGCAGCAAACCCTGCGCCGGTACAATGTAAAGCGCTGGTCAGAAGTGTTCCTGGCACGTCTGAAAGAATCCCGTCTTTCAACTGAGAAAATCAAACGGAAGCAGTTTAACGAACAGATACTGGCTGGCATCACAGAGGCGTACCGCGCGGCAGAAAAACGTTTGTTCCTGCTCGATTATGATGGCACACTTGTTGATTTTCAGGATGATCCGCAGAAAGCCTCTCCGGATGAATACCTGTACAGCCTGTTGAAAAAACTGACCAAGAACCCCGACAATGCGGTAGTGGTTATCAGCGGACGCGACAAAGAAACGTTGGAACGCTGGGTAGGGCACTTGCCATTGGGGATTGTGGCAGAACATGGCGTCTGGAACAAGGACATGGACGGTGAATGGAGCCACGCGGATTTCCTGGAAACGGAGTGGAAGGAGGAAATCCGGCCCATCATTGAATCGTTTGTCGACCGTACGCCGGGATCGTTCATCGAGGAAAAACACTTTTCACTGGTCTGGCATTACCGGAAGGCCGACCAGGGCCTGGCCGAAATGCGTGTGCATGAACTGATTGAGCAGCTGGCTCAATACATTACACCGCGTCGCTTGCAGATTCTGGAAGGTAACAAGGTAATTGAAATCAAAAATGCCAGCATCAACAAGGGGCACGCCGTACACCGCTGGATGGAAAAATATCCCGGTTGCTTCGCACTGGCCGCCGGTGATGACCACACCGATGAAGATACGTTCAAAGCGTTGGCAAACTATCCGAATGCATACACATTGAAAGTGGGCCATAACCAGACAGCGGCTATGTACAACCTGCCTTCCAACCGGGATGTGCTGCGTACGTTGCATACATTGGCCGAGCAGCCCGCCTTGGAGGCAAAGTATGCGAACAAAACGGCCTGAACGGCCAAGCGTTCCGGATCGGAAACAGTACGATAAGTAAAATCAAAAACCCCGCTTGACAACAAGCGGGGTTTTTGATTTTCAGGAGATACTATTTGTCAGAGATCAGTTTTTGGAAACCAGCACATCTTCTACGCCATCGCACTTGCAACCTTTGTGGACAATGCATTTGCCCGACTTGTTGATGTAGAAGTTCTTGCCATTCCGTTCCACTTTTGCCAGACCATCAGAGAAAAACTGGGCGGCATCAAACTCCACCGGAACCACCACTTTTCCGTTCATATCAACGAATCCGTATTTGCTGCCGATCTTTATGGCGGCTACACCTTCGGAAAATTCGTTGGCATCGTCGTATTTGATGGGCACAACTTCGTGGTTGTGGCTGTTGATAAAGCCCACCTTGTTGTCTTTGCGAACAATCGCAATGCCGTTGTTGAAGGGATAGATATGATCGTAAACCATTGAGATAACAACCTGACCTTGTTTGTTGATGCATCCTTTCTTTCCGTTCTGGGTTACGATGGCCGTTCCCTCGGCAAAGTGTGATACTTCGTCATAAACCAGCGGAATGATGACCTTGCCCGTTTTGTCAACAAATCCCCACTTGCTGCCACGGCGTGCTTTGGCCAGGTTCTCACTGAAAGCAGAAACCTCTTCGTAAGGCAGTTCGGATACAATTTTGCCATGGGTATTGATCATGTAGTACTTTCCATCCTTCTTTACCTGTGCCAGACCGTCCGTAAAGGGGCTTGCCGATTCATATTCAAATGGAATGAGAACGTTTCCGGTTTTGTCAATGTAGCCAAACATTCCGTCCTGTAGTGCCAGGGCAATGCCTTCGGTGAAAGACAAAACCTCATCGTAATACAAGCCATACATTTTCACGCCGTTTTTGTCGATCTGTTCCCAGTGATTGTCTTTCTTTACCAGGGCCAGGCCTTCGGTAAATGGAGTCGCTTCTTCGTATAAGAATGGAATGGCAATGACACCGTTTTTATTCAGGTATCCCCATTTGGTACCACGACGCGCGGCAGCCAGGCCTTCGGAGAAAAAGGTGATTTCATCATTAACCAGCGGAATGACATTGATGCCTTTTTTGTTGATAAAACCTTTCCGGCCATTTTTCTCCACCAATGCCAGGCCTTCGGAGAAAGAAGTGGCCAGGTCATACGTTGGTTGGATGGCGACTTTGCCCTTGCGGTCAATAAACCCCCATTTGCCATTCGCCGTTTCAAAGCGGGCCAGTTCGTCGGAGAAAGAAGAAATGTAACCGAACGAGAGTGGAATGATGGAATGTCCGGTAGTATCGACAAATCCAGCTTTTCCATCCTTCACTACCTTGGCCAGTCCGTCACGAAACTCATAAGCCATGTCATACACTGCCGCGACAACTGGTGTGTTTGTGGATTGGTCTTTGAATCCGAACAGACCTGCCTCTGCATAAGGAACGGGTGTTTGTGCTGGGGCAACGGCACTGTACAAAAAGAGTAGTAAAAACGGAAGTTTGTATCTAAAATGCTGGTTCATAGTTTTATATAGGTCAAGAGCGTCTTATGTAGAATAACTATATCACTGAATCAATTCAAGGATGGATACGCTTTTGACCCATTTGGTAGCCCCAAAAGGTTACATTTTCATGTAAGAGTGACGTAAGAAAAGGCGGGATTAAAAATAAAAAAGAAAGATTATTGCTGCGAAAATGACATATTCGGGAAATATATTACATCATTCTCCTGGGTGACAATCTATTTTTTAAGAACGGTTACGGCTGGTAATCAGGCCCAAACCTTGGTTCCTTCGGTGCAGTTTTGGCACATTTCTATCTTGCTGCGCGACTGTAGTAATACGTGCCGAAAGTTCCGGTATGCTTCACCTTTCCAGGTATCTTTGAATGGCTGCTGGCTGACATCCCCCAAACGGTGATGCGCATCTTTGTCGAAACAGCATGGAACAACCAGCCCGTCCCAGGTGATGACGCACGAATGCCACATTTTCCAGCAATGGCTGGCCAACTGACTCTTTAGCTCATACTTGCCCGACGGCATTTGCCGGTAACGACTGTATTTGTCCAGGGACGGGATCAGCGGGGAGCCGTCCGTATAGTCGTAAATCTGGGCGGTTTTCAAGCCCACCGCATCCACACCCAGCTCGCGGGCCAGTTGTTGCACTTCGGCAATCTGGTGTTCGTTGGGCTTCACTACCAGAAACTGAAAGACGACAAACGGCGTTCGGGAGCCGGTTTTTTGTTTCCAGCGGATAATATTTTTTGTCCCTTCGATCACCTTTTCCAGTTTGCCACCCACCCGGTACTGCTGGTACGTTTCCTGGGTGGTTCCATCAATGGAAATGATAAGCCGGTCCAGGCCTGATTCTACGGTTTTCCGGGCATTTTCATCGTTCAGGTAATGGGCATTGGTGGAAGTGGAAGTATATATTTTCCGGGAAGAAGCATACTGTACCAGTTCCAGAAACTGGGGATGCAGATACGGCTCGCCCTGGAAGTAAAAGGTCAGGTAAAGGAGCGTCCTGTGAAGCTCATCGATGTTTTTTTTGAACAAATCCGTACTGAGCATGCCTGTAGGCCGGGTGAAGGACCGCAATCCGCTGGGGCATTCGGGACAGCGAAGGTTGCAGGACGTGGTGGGTTCGAAGGCAATGCTGACCGGGAATCCGTAATGAATGGGTTTGCCGGTCAATTGCGAGTAATAGTAGCTCCCCAATACCTGCAGCCCGTTCCAGACACGCCGGACGGTAAGCTTGGATACTAAGTTAACCGCATCTGAAAAGGTAGCTGGAATTTTCACGTGGTTCAATCTGGAAGTAGGCGGTAAAAATACAAGTCTTTTCGTACGGATGGTTTTTTTCTTTCAGAAAGATACTATTCCTCACATCTCCGGCCGCTATGAATAAATTCTTGGAGAGCGGCAGATGTTCCTTTTAAAAGACAATGTATGGGAATCGCAAACCCTGTTCCGAAGCGTTCTGTGGGCAATTGGATTTTCTATGTATAAAATTATATTCTTCTAACTAAGATTCGCAATTATATTCTGACTATTTGTCTAGACGTAAAATTATACAAGGTTATAGTTTAAAAATTTGACATAAAATTTTGGTTATTATCTAAAAGTCAATATATTGCTTGAGATAAAAATAAAACTTCATTCTTCGGATGCTCTCTTGTTTCGAATGCCGCAGTCGAAAACAGAGATTGAAACCCATAGCATGAATGTATCTCTTCACACCTGAATTCTTCGGGTTGCCAGAGGGTGCTGTCATGCCTTCACACAATGGTCGTTCAATTATCCGAGTCAATCAGCAGCATGGCATAAAACCAGTTTACTCACGTACTCAGCCAATGAGTAGTGTTTTGCAGCACACGTAACATAACAGTTACTGGCTAACGAGCATCCTACTGTCCGGTGAGAATGGCGGCGTTCTTAACAGGCAGGTTTTCAGGCATCGCCTGCAGTTATCGTTAATCAAACCAAACCTAATCAATGATGAAAAGAAAACTACTCTTTCTTTTAATGGGAGTACTATGGGCATACGCCTACGCCTCGGCCCAGGAGCACACAATCTCCGGCTCCATTACCGATCAGGAAAGCAAGTCTGGATTGCCTGGTGTAAATGTGATTGTGAAAGGAACCACCATTGGTACCACTACCAATGTGGAAGGTAAGTTTCAACTCAAGGTACCCAGTGCGAACGGATCTCTGATCATCTCTTTTATCGGTTACCTGACCGAAGAGATTCCTATCGGTAACCGGTCCACCATTGATGTAACCCTCACGCAAGACATTGCATCGCTGAATGAAGTGGTGGTAACCGCCTTTGGCATTGAGCGGGAAAAAAAGGCGCTGGGCTACACCGTACAGGAAGTGAAAGGTTCACAACTGGTGGAAGCCCGCTCCTCCAATGTCGTCAACGGGTTGTCGGGACGAATCGCGGGTGTACGGATCAGTCCCAATGCCGGACCCGGGAGCGGCTCAACCGTGCAGATCCGCGGCCAGTCATCGATTGGTGGCTATAACCAGCCGTTGGTAGTAGTGGACGGTGTGCCTCTGGAACAGTTGCCTCAGACGTTCAACAAACAATTCGGGGGCGGCCTGTCTGAGATCAGTCCTGACAACATCAAGGAAATATCTGTATTGAAAGGTCCCAGCGCTACCGCACTTTATGGCTCCCGTGGGCAGAACGGCGTTATCCTGGTGACTACCAAAAACGGTTCCGGCACCAAAGGTATCGGCATTGAGGTAAACTCAAACCTGACGCTGGAACGCCCGCTGGTGAAGCCCAACTTTCAGAATACCTATGGTGGTGGCAATGGCTACCGCACCTGGTACACGGATGGCTGGAGCGGCGCCATCACCAGCGCTGAAGAAGCCGCGCAATACCGGGCGGCCTATCCGCAAGCCTACTGGCCGTTGAGCGGCACCGAAGGAACCGACGAAAGCTGGGGAGCCCCCATGGACGGCCGTCTGGTGCGTCAGTGGTGGACAGGTACACAGGTTGCCCCGCTGACACCCCAGCCCAACAACTGGGATGAGTTCTGGCAAACCGGCCGTACCTTTACCAATAACGTAGCTCTCTCAGGCGGCAACGACAAAGGTAGCTTCCGTTTGTCTGTTGGCCGCATGGACCAGAAAGGCATTGCGTATAACAACGACTTTTACCGCAACAACTTCAAGTTCAATTCCAACTATAACTTCACGTCAAAGCTGAGTGCAACCATCTCGGCTGAATACATCAAGTCGGGTTCCGACAACCGGGGCTTTACCGAAGGCCAGCAGTTTATCTGGTCGCACCGGCATATTTCCTGGGAACAGCACAAGAACTGGCGTGACTACACCGGTGTACACATCCAACGGGCTTTGCCAGGCAAACCTGCCGATACCGATCCTCCGAACTGGCAGCATACCTTCTTTACTAATCCGTTCTATGTGCAGGAGATGCTACCACTGTCCAACATCAAGGACCGGATTGTGGGCAACGTGGTCATCAACTACAAAATTGCGCCTTTCCTGAACGCCATGCTGCGTAGTGGTACGGATTTGTGGAGTGATACCCGCATCAACGTGCTCAATTTCGAACGGGTACGCAATGGCAACCGCACGCCGGGCCAGTATTCGGAAGAAGTACTGCGCAGCCAGGAAACCAACACCGATCTGATACTGACTTTTAACAAAGAGTTGTCCACAGATTTTTCGCTCAATGCCATGGCCGGCGGATTGATCCGGACCAACTATTACAAACGTAACTTCACGCAAGTAGGCCAGTTGGTTGTCGATGGCATTTATAACCTGAGCAACTCCGTTCCCAGCCTGAACACGGTGCAAAGCCAGATCATCAAACGCGAATCGCAAAGTGTCTTCGGGTCGTTGCAACTGGGTTTCCGCAATGCACTGTTCCTGGATGTAACCAGCCGTAACGACTGGTCTTCGACGCTGCCCGCCGCCAACCGTTCCTACTTCTATCCATCGGTTGCATTGAGTGCAGTGGTTACCGAATTGCTCAATCTGCAAAGCAATGTGCTGTCGTTTGGCAAAGTCCGGGCCAGCTGGGCATCGGTTGGCAACGATACCGATCCGTACAGCCTGCAGCAGGTATTCACTTCGGCAGGTTCGTGGAACGGAAGCATTCCGCAATACACCGAAAACAAAATCATTGCCAACAGTGCGTTGAAACCCGAAAAGACCAACGGTATCGAACTGGGTCTGGATGTACGTTTCTTTGGCAACCGGCTGGGGCTGGATGTGACCTACTATGACCAGGTAACCGAAAACCAGATCCTACGGGTAGGCATCTCCAAGGCCAGCGGTTACGACCAGCGGACCCTGAATGCCGGAAAGATTACCAACAAAGGCGTGGAAGTGGTACTTACAGGCACACCTGTAAAACTTTCCAACGGATTTACCTGGGATGTGACGGCCAATTTTGCCCGCAACCGCAACAAAGTGGTGGAACTGGCCGAAGGCCTGACTACCTATCCGCTTGCCGAAAGACGCGGGCTGTACTCGCTGGCATCTGTTGGGCAGCCGTACGGAACACTGTTTGGTATCGGATTTGAACGGGCTCCCGACGGGCAGATGCTCTACAAGGACGGCTTGCCCGTGATCTCCACCACTTCGAAAGTACTGGGCAATATCCAGCCCGACTGGACAGGCGGTTTGATGAACACCTTCAGCTTCAAAGGCATCAGCCTTTCGGCTCTGATTGATGTGCGGATGGGTGGGGACGCATACGACGAAGGCACCGCCAACGGCCGCTGGACGGGCCAATACGAAGAAACTGCCGTGGGTCGTGAGGAAGGTGTGATTGGCAAGGGCGTGAAAAACATTGGCACGGCTGATGCTCCGAACTACGTACCCAACGACATTGTGGTTTCGGCCAATACCTTCTACGGCTACAACAACCCCCGCCGCTACCACGAGGCTGCCATTTTTGACGCCAGCTATGTGAAACTGCGTGAAGTTTCCATCGGATATCAGATTCCTTCGGCCTGGCTGACTCGTCTTTTCATCCAGAATGCGAAAATCTCGATTGTGGGACGCAACCTGGCCATTTTGTTCAAGAACCATCCGCACCTGGATCCGGAGTTTGACCGCTTCGGTGGCAACCAGCAAGGTTTCGGTTACGGAGAGTTGCCTACCACCCGCAGCATGGGCTTTAACGTCAGTTTGGGCTTCTAGCCGGGCATCCGTTGGCAACTGCAAAAAATAATAGGATTGAACAAGCACAAACCCCTTGTCATATGAAAAAACACATTCTGAAAATATGCTTTCTTTCCATCGCCATCTCGGTAATCAGCGCCTGTACCGACGATTTCGATGCCATGAATACCGATCCCAACAACCCGACCGCCATCAGTCCGCAGTTTTTGCTGCCGACGGCCATCGAACGGTCCGTTGACCGTTACTGGGGAGGCCGTGCCCGTTTTGAGCGGCTCAACCTTGACGGCACCATGTTGTGGATGCAATACCTGGCCCGTAACATCTACTCCAACGAAGGCGACAACTACGGGGTGTCTCCGGCGTTTTATGACAACAACTGGGCTTCGTTTTACAACGAATCGCTGTTAAATGCGCAGCGGATCATTACCCTTTCAGGAGAGAACGGGTTGACGCCCAATGCCAATTACGAAGGGGTAGGGCTGGTCTTGCGCAGCTGGGTTTTCTCACTGATTACCGATATCTGGGGCGCAGTGCCGTATTCGGAAGCATTGAAAGGAACAGCCGAGTCACCTGTCTACAAGCCTGCCTACGATTCGCAGGAGAAAGTGTACGAAGGGTTGCTCAATGACCTGAAGCTGGCCAACGAAAAACTGGTGGTGGGTGGACCGGCGATCTCGGGTGACATCCTGTACGGTGGTGATATTCTGAAGTGGAAAAAGTTTGCCAACTCGCTGCGTTTGCGGTTAGCCAACCGGCAGGCTGCCAAGAAAGCGGCAGAATCCAAAGCCATCATGGCCGAAATCCTGGGCGATGCCACCAAGTATCCCATTTTCACCTCCAACAGTGACAATGCCATACTGAAACATACCACAACCCTGCCCAGCAACAACGAATGGCACCAGGTGATGATACAGGAAGGCCGGACTGACTGGAACCTGAGCAAGACGTTGGTCGACAAAATGACGAGCCTCAAAGATCCAAGACTGCCCGTCTATGCACAACCCGTAGGCAGCGAGTATGTAGGCGTGCCCAACGGCTTGCCCGATGCCATTGCGACGACGTACCTGGGCAAGTCTTCGGTGCTGGGCAATGCCTTTACCAAAGCCGATGCCCCGAGCATCATCATGACGTATTCGGAACTGAAGTTCATCCTGGCCGAAGCTGCTCTGGATGGTGACATTACCGGCGATGCACAAACCTATTTTGAAGATGGTATCAAAGCTTCGTTTAGTCAATATGCAGTCACAGCGCCGGCTGACTACTTTACAGGCATCGGAACGGTTACCAAAGAAAAAATCATGGACCAGAAGTGGATTTCCCTGTTTGGGCAAGCCATCGAAGCCTGGACCGAATACCGCCGTACGGGTTACCCGGTAATGCCAGCCAAAGATTCCAGAGCCTTGTTTGAAAACGATGGCATATTGCCTACCCGACTGAAGTACCCGACCTCGGAAGAAGCCCTGAACAAAGAAAACATGACCGGCGGAGCCCAACTGAACGGCGGTGCCAATGATTTCAAGACCAAGCTGTGGTGGGCCGAAAACTAAACGTCGGGCAGATTCCTTTTCAAACGCTGTGTTTATCTAAATTCGCAAACTAGTATGAAAAAAATAGCAAAAACCTACCTTAGCATAGCCATCGTGCTGGCAGGAATGGCGCTGGCCTCCTGTGAGAAAGTAGACGATCCGTTTGTAGACCGCGTGGTGTCACCCGTATTGGTAAAAATCGAAGGCGCCGCCATGGGCGACTATACCACCGACCCGACCGTTTCGTATGTAGACACGTTGCCCCTTGCCCTGGGTGCTGCCATCTATGAGCTGGACAAATCGGGTATTCTTGATCATACTGTCGGCATTGATTCCATTCCGGTCAATGCCCTGGCGGTGACGCTTTCCACACGTACCGGCACCAAGATAGCCGATCTTACCACCGATACCCAGGGAAAGGCAACCATTTCCAAAACATGGGCCGAACTGGGCCTGGCCACACCGAAAAAAGGTAACAGCATTGCCATGCAGTGGTCGGGTACACACAAAGGACAGGCATTCACACGGTATTTCCGGGTGCAGGTAAAATAAGACAGAGCAATCTGTCAATTGAGTAAACAATAGCAGCCGATTTTCCCTGGTGGAGATCGGCTGCTATTGTTTGATGCCCCGCCTGCCTTGGCTTTTCCGGATACCGGAGGTGCGGGCATGCCTTTGTCCAGACGGAGACATCCCAGATACACCATGCATGGAAATACGCTTAAGGCAATGCTTTCGTTGAATTTTCTGATTATCAGCTGATTATATGCTCCGTGCCTTTGGATCGGCCAGTCAAACTATTTTCGCACAAATCCCCATTTTGTTTTACTTTTGCAATGACGTCACACAACCAGTCTGGACGGTTTCCTAAACTTCTGCAAGCCCTTGGCCAAAGGGCAACGCACTTGTCGGTACGTATATCCATCGTTTGATTATCCATCGTGCAGCGCATAAAATCCGGATATGTCTCAATGGGAAAAACTGTATGAAACGCCAGTGAAGCATCGGGCAGAGATGATGCGTGCCTTGCTGGAAAACAATAATATTCCGACGGTCATTTTAAACAAGCAGGATAGTTCCTATCTTTTCGGGCATTTTGAGGTGCATGTGCACACCGATTACATGATTCAGGCGCTGATTGTGTTGGAACAGTCGAATCATGACTAGCCGGTTTTGGAGTTTAACAAGATACTATTTACGTGTGAACCAACGATTAACGCAACTTTCCAATCTCCAGCAACGGGTCATTGCCGCCGCCATCGGTGGCCTTGCATTGATAGGCACGATTTACTGGAACCAGTGGGGGTATTTTGCCATCTTTTTTCTGATCTGTGCCTTTACCCTGCGCGAGTTCTACCAGCTGCTTGGATTGGATGGCAATGCGCCGTTGATTTATTACGGCACCTTTACCGGGCTATCCATTTTTGTACTCACGTTTCTGATCGAGAAAAAACTGCTGGGCGTCGAGCATTACTTCTGGATCTCGCCCATTGCCTCGCTTATCTTTTTCATCAAGCTGTACAAAAAGAACGAAAAGAAGCCGTTTACCAACATCGGGTTCACTTTCCTGGGGATCATCTACGTAGCCGTGCCCTTCTCGTTGCTTCACGTCTGTGCATTTTTGCACAATGAGTACAGTTACCAGATCATCCTGGGATGCCTGTTCTTGCTGTGGGCCAGCGATACCGGAGCCTACTTTGCAGGCACACGCTTCGGCAAGACCAAGCTGTTCGAGAGGGTGTCGCCCAAAAAATCATGGGAAGGCAGTATCGGAGGAATGCTGGCCGCACTGGTGGTGGCTTCGCTGCTGGCCTATTTTTTTACGGACCTCAAGTATTGGCAATGGTACTGTATAGCCGTCATCATTGTGGTGGCGGGTACGTACGGAGATCTGGTGGAATCGCTTTTCAAGCGGAGCATGGACATCAAAGACTCGGGTGCCAGCATTCCGGGGCACGGGGGATTTCTCGACCGGTTTGACGGGTTGCTGCTGTCGGCTCCCTTTATTGTTGCCTTTCTGCGAATATTTGCCTGAGTGTGAAGCCGGTGCAATTTTATACAGATAAAAAGCATCTTGCACAATGACAAACGGCATAGACGAGTTATACAAAAAATAGTATCTCGCTGAAAACAAAAACCCTGCAAAAACTATTAAAGATAGACACTTTGCTTGGCAATCAGAGAGCCACCAGCTATATTTCTGAACTAAATTGTGTATATTTCTGAAAAAATTGACTATGAAATCCTTCATAAAGCTGTTTATATATTCCTTTGTACTGACAATCAGCGGCCTGGTGTTCCGGCCTGAAGCCCAGGCCCAGGGAAAGATACATGTCATACAGTTTTCGGGATTGGTGCTCAGTGGCGATGACGGCGAGCCGGTCATCGGGGCAACCCTGTATATCCCGAAGGCCGGACGCGGTTCGGTGACCAACGAGTACGGCTCGTTTTCAATGCCCACCCTTGTCGGCGACAGTGTGGTAATCACTGCCATCGGTTACAAAAAACGGTATTTCCGTATTCCTGACATCAAAGACGAGGGCTATTCGGTTGTCATCGAGCTCAAATCGGATACCACTACCCTGCCGATTGTGGAAGTGTATCCGTACCCAACCGAAGAGCTGTTCAAGAAAGCAGTCCTGGCCCTGGAGTTGCCCGAAGAAGAACAGCAGAAACAATTTGAACGAAACTTCAATCCGGTAGCGCTGGCCCGCATGACCCAGACCATGGGTGCCAGCTCGGCGATGAACTACCGCTACACAAACCAGCAACAGTTAAACTACCAGGCCAACCGCTATTTCAGCCCCGCCTGGACTTTTCTTGATCCGTTCCGTTGGGCGCAGTTTGTCAAATCCTTGAAAAAAAATAAGAAAAAATAAACCGGTTATTTTTGGTACGGATGGTATGAGAACTCACTTGGCCTGCGAGTGGGACAAATGCTTTGTTGACGATTTTTTGAGCGTTCCAGGATGGTGGGGATCAGGTACTTACCTTTTCGATGCATACAGGGTTTTAGTACAGATAGTTCTAACAAGCAGGTTTTCCGGGCTTTAGGCATACTATTTTTAGCTCGGCTTTCATTACCCTGACTCATAAATCTCGTTATTTCCAGGTTGAACTTAAACATTTGCATTCATCAATTCGTTGCAGCGAGTGTGGGGTATTGTATTTATCTATTAAAATAAAACGCCAAGATTGTGAGGGTCAGAATAATTTTTTTGGTTAAAAACAAAGGCGGTTATGTGCCGTTTTACCACCAGTCTTTGTTAGCGCAATTAGCCGATTCCATACTGGCAGGTTCCAAAGATGCATTACCGGAAGTCGAATACAGCTTTTCGGGCCTGAAAGGACAAACCAAGGTGAGCAAGAACGGATTGCATTTTTACTCAAGCCGTGCCACGCTGGTATTCTCAAGTTACAGCACGGAGATCATCGACTATTTTTTACAGCACCTCTTCGAAAGGGGCGAGCTGGAAATCGGTACGTTGCAACTGATGCCCGAGAGTGTCGAGAAAGAACAGCCGCCCGTGTTTGCCGATGAGCTCAAATGCGTGTGCATCTCACCAATTGTTGCTGTCGACCCCATTGCCAATGATTTTTACGCCAAGAAATTCATATCGCCAGATACCGATACTTTCTCTGATTTTTTGTACGAGTCCACCATGATGCGTATGGAACGGTCGGGGCGGTATACGTCAGACCAGATTGCGTCCTTTTACAAATTCCAGATCATTCCCGACAAGACGTACCTGCAGAAGATCAAGGAAGGCGACAAGAAGTTTGCCCGGATTTATCCGATCCAGGAGACAGACAGCAGGTACGAAGTGCGTGGCTATACGTTCCCGTTTGTGTTGTATTCGGCCCCCGAGGTACAGCAGTTCCTGTTTGAGTGCGGCATGGGCTATTTTACCAACAAGGGCTTTGGCATGATAGACGTTGTCAACGCCGATCTGGCACGCCGAACCGAACCGTACCTTTTCGACCGGCATGCGGCGCCGGTAAACACTGTCAAGAAATCCATTTGAAACCCTGCCCGCAAGGCAGGGTTTTTTACTTCTGGAACCGTATCAGGCAGGTGTCACCGTTGGTTGTAAGGAATCCGGGCATATCCGATGATGCGGTCGGCACGGGCTCCGGGCGGGCGGTTGTACACAATAATCTCGTACACATTTTCCGTTTCGAAGCGATTGCCTTCCAGAAACGTCTGGTCCAGGGTCTGGTTGGCGCGACCCACCACATAGCGGTAGTTGTAATACCCCTGTTTAAGCAGCAGCGACCCCCGGTACATTCCGGTAGCGTCGTCATAGGCCATACGGTTGGCGGGTTCGGCACGCCAGTCGGTCAGGCCTCCCCAGATGTAGATCGGTTCTTTGATCGGGTCGGCTTGCAGCGTGAAATGCACCCGCACATAGTCGGCCTCGGTGTCGCCGTTGCTAAACTCGTACTGGTCAACGACAAACCGTCCGTTCTGATCAATCACCTGGCTGTATGCCTGTCCGGTTCGTGGCGTACCCGTGTCCAGGTAAGCCTGCATGGTATCGGCGCGGGGGTCGAGCCGGACCACATTCTGCCCCAGCGAACGGGAACTGCGTATGTCAAAAAAACGGAACTCATTGCCTCCCGGAAAATTGTTTTCAAGATTGAAATGCCGGTACTCGGCCAGGTGCTGGTCTTCGCGAACCGAAGTGGGCTGGAGGTTGGTAATGGCATTCTGCCACTGGTAGTTCTGGCGAACCACCACCTTGAGGTTTGTCCATGGATTGCCTACGGGCAGTGTGCCGTAATCAATCGTGAATTCGACCTGCTGGTTGGTGTTTCGTTCGGCTACGCCTACCGGAGATGTCATTCGGGGGACAACCGTTGCCGGACGGTCGTAAACCACCATCCGGCGTGTAAGCACGATGTCTTTGGCGTTGCCCTCCCGGTAGACCAATACCAGGTAATTGCCCGGCAGCTTGACGCGCGGTACTTCCAGCCGCTGGTGGGTGTAATGCACCCTGGCATTGGTACCCGACAGCCGGGGCTGGTCAAACATAAAGTCGTTGAACCGGTCTACAAAGTCCATGTCGCTCAGGTTCGAGACCGTCCAGTCGGCATTGCAGAAAAAGAGCTTGGCGCGGTAGTAATTGATTTTGTCACCCAGTTCGTCAAACTCCAGCAGCAAGGGGGCCGGCTGCTCCAGCGGAATCACGGGGGCCTGCAACGGAGCCGCCACCGCATCGTCACCCGCCGGGTACAGCAAGACGGTTCGGATCTGCGGTTCGTAGATAAAATCGGTGGTTTGCATGGGAACCTGCGCCCCAAACGCCGGAAGCATTCCCAGCCATGCAGCCACCCAACAAGGGAATCGTTTCATGAATGTCGGTTACGGTTATCAGAGTAATACGAACGATCAGCCAAAATAGTATCTTCTGTGAATGCAAAAGTATCACCCGTACCCATGACTATCCCGGAAAAACCTGCTTATGTAGCAGGCATATTGGCTTTGCGCAACTGAGCGGTCAGGTTGTTCAGGGCTTCCACCCAATCTTTGCCCGTACCGCTGACATTCGTTTGCTGCACCGGATCGTATACGGTCAAATGGGTCATGCGTCTGAGAAACCGCCTTTTCTCCTGGTAAAAAGGCTTGTCTCCGGCAGGGGCACTCACCTGGTATCCACACTCGCGGAGTATCTCCAGCAGGTTGGGCGGCATTTTCTTAAGGAAATGCCAGAACTTTTTTTCTTCCGGAATGCCCACAAACCGGAAGTTGTCATACCGGACAAAGGTATTCTGTTGTGGAAAGTAAAGCAGGTACATGGATAGTTTGCTGGTTTGGCATTGGGTACAATGATTAAAAAATAACGTGCGGCCGGCCAAGGTGCCGATGCTTCGCGTGTTGTACAGGTATAGGCAAAAATAAACACTAAAACCCATTTCTTTACTTATATCTGAACAAAAATTCATACCACCGGATAGGTCCACAGGTAAATTATACAACACGAGTGATGCACCACACACTCGTAACGGCAGGCAAATCCTTTATCACCAAAGTGTGATAAAAGAAAGTCTTTATCACACTTTGGTGATAAAAGATTTGAATGTATCTTTGGCTGCTAGACTAACCACTGTTTGTATGTCAGAAATCAAAATCGAACGGTTTCATGCGCTGGTAAAGCTGGTCTGGAAACTGAAAATCACGCATATCAAAATCGGGGAGTACAGCGAGCCACCCAAACCCCGCGAGACAGTCACGCGGGTGTTGCATGGCGACGAGATGTATTTTACGGAAGCCAACGTAACGGCTGTGATGCGTGGCATGGAGAAGATCATTGATGAATACCGTCAAATGATCAACGATCTGGACAAGATTGAAGGGTAATGCGAGGGCAGCAAGGGTGATTGTTTTTGTACAAAAAATATGACTTTTAAGGGAAATAAAATAGATTTGCAGCTTGGTCTTCTTCCAACCATTGATTTGATTGTGCAGTGAAAGAATGTGTCGTTGTCATTCCCACCTATAACGAGATTGAAAATATTGAGGCAATCATCCGGGCCGTATTCGTGCTGCCTGTTTTGTTTCACATTCTGATTGTGGATGACGGCTCGCCCGATGGAACGGCACAAAAGGTAAAGGAACTGCAGGAAGAGTTTCCCGGCCGGCTGCTGATGGAAGAACGCAAAGGAAAGGCCGGACTGGGAACCGCCTATATCCATGGCTTCCGTTATGCGTTGGCCCACGGCTACCAGTATGTGTTTGAAATGGACGCCGATTTTTCGCATACACCGGCCGATCTGGTCCGGCTTTACGAAGCCTGTGCCCACGAAGGGTACGACCTGGCCATCGGCTCGCGGTACATTACCGGGGTCAATGTGGTCAACTGGCCCATGAGCCGTGTATTGATTTCGTATTTTGCCGGCCGTTATGTGCAGTTTGTCACCGGTATGCCTATCCGTGATGCCACCGCGGGGTTCAAGTGCTACCGCCGGCGCGTACTGGAAACCATAAAGCTGGATAAAATTAAGTTTGTGGGCTACGCCTTCCAGATCGAAATGAAATTTTCGGCATGGAAGCATGGTTTCAAACTCAAGGAAGTACCCATCATTTTTACCGACCGGGCTCGCGGGCAGTCCAAAATGTCGATCCGGATATTCCGGGAAGCTATTTTTGGGGTGATCCAGATGAAGATCCGGAGCTGGTTTCAAAGCTACACGCATTAAGTATATGAAAAATATAAAATTGTTTCTTTCCGATGTGGATGGGGTGCTCACCGATGCCGGTATGTATTATACCGAATCAGGAGATGAATTGAAAAAATTCAATACCCACGACGGAATGGGTTTTACCATTCTGCGTCAACGTGGAATCAAGACCGGCTTCATTACATCCGAGGCAACTCGTATCGTTTCACGAAGGGCAGAAAAGCTGAAGATAGATTATTTATATCAGGGAACCTGGAAAAAGTTGGAAGCTGCCCTGGATATTTGCCAGAAGGAGGGAATTACATTGGAAGAAACCGCCTATATAGGCGATGATATCAATTGCAAGGAATTACTCTCCAATGTAGGTGTGGCAGCATGTCCGGCCAATGCCTTACCGGAAATCAAAGCCATCCCCAACATTATTCAACTGGAGAAAAAAGGTGGGGATGGTGCCGTCCGGGAATTTATTGAGTTACTACTGGCGTCATCCGCACTTTAAATAACCGCCATCCTGATCCGTAGCAATTTTTCCAGCAATGACCCCAGCTTATCCAAAGGAAGCATATTGGCCCCGTCCGATTTTGCTTCGCCAGGTCTTGGATGTGTTTCGATGAACAAACCATCAGCTCCTACGGCAATGGCTGCCTTGGCAATCGTTTCGATCAATGCCGGTCTTCCTCCCGTCACTCCGGAGCTTTGGTTCGGTTGTTGCAATGAATGCGTGCAATCCATTACCACAGGTACTTGATTGGCCTTCATTTCAGGAATGTTACGGAAGTCAACCACCAGGTCAGAATAGCCAAAGCTATTCCCGCGGTCGGTCAGAATCACTTTCGGATTGTTATGGGATTGAACTTTATCCACCGCAAAAGACATCGCATGCCCAGACATAAACTGACCTTTCTTAACGTTTACTACTTTGCCGGTTTCGGCCGCTGCCGCCAGTAAATCGGTTTGACGACACAAAAAAGCCGGAATTTGGAGAATATCCACGTATTGCGCTGCCAAAGCTGCGTGATAGTTTTCATGGATGTCCGTAATGGTAGGTATTTGAAACCGTTCCCCCACTTCTTTTAAAATTTCCAATGCTTTTTCATCTCCAATGCCTGTAAAGGAATTTGCTTTGGTGCGATTCGCTTTTTTAAACGAACCCTTAAATATATATGGGATCTTTAAACGGTTTGTAATATCTACAATCTGTTCCGCAATTTCCAGGGCCATTTCCCGGCCTTCAATGGCACAGGGACCTGCCATTAAAAAAAAATTAGGTCCGTCTGTATATTTCAACTTAGGTATTTCAAATGGTAATGCCATGCGTTAGTTCGGTTTTAGAGGTATGAAATTATTCTGTCAAAGAATCTAACAGGCGTTGCAGATCTTCCGGCGTATCTACGCTCATGCTTTCTGAATCCGTAAAAGCTACCTTGATACGATATCCATTTTCAATCCAGCGGAGTTGTTCCAGGCCTTCTGCTTTTTCCAGAGTTGAAACTGGTAGCTGAGTAATTTTTGCCAGAATATCGCTTCGGTAGGCATACATGCCTATGTGATCGTAAAATGTATGTTTTTCAAGCCAGGTATCAGGTTCCGCATCCCTTACAAACGGAATGACGCCCCGGGTAAAATAGATCGCCTCATTACGTGTATTGATCACCACATTGATTTCACTGGGATCGGTTAAGGTGCGGTAATCCTCGATAACTTTTACAAGCGTCGCAATCTCTACCTGAGAATCGAGTACGCGTGCCAGCGTGTCAATCTGAGCCGGTTGGATAAACGGTTCATCGCCCTGAATATTGATCACAAAATCATAGCTGCCGCCTGTGCTTTGCAAGGCTTCATGGCAACGGTCCGTTCCACTGGGATGGCGCTCTTCTGTCATCACAACCTCCCCCCCGAAGGCTTTCACATGACTGTATATCGCAGAGTGGTCTGTTGCAACGATGACTTTATGCAAATAGGCCGATTGTTTGGCCTGCTCGTATACACGTTGCACCATAGTTTTGCCTTTGATGTCAATCAACATTTTTCCAGGAAACCGACTGGACGCATAGCGGGCAGGAATAATTCCTAGTATATTCATAAATCGGCCAAAAGCGAATGATCAGGTAACACAAAATTACGGGCCAAACATACGTATAAAATTACTATTGTACCATAGAATTGTTGCAGGGGTATGAAGAGACTTTTTAAGATAACTCATTGGGGAGGTTTTGCGCTTTCAAGGGATACTATTTCACAAAATCCCGAAAGTATTCGGAGTTGTACAATTCCATCGGCTAATGAGTTTACACAAATATCGATGTAGAAGAGTTATCGAAAGAATCTTAAACAATCAAGAAAATATGATTTTAATCAGAATACATGCGATTAAATGAAATAAACTTTACATTTGTAATGTATTGAAATTTATTGATGGACTTCTCAAGTAGCTTTTTAACCCGATAGACCACAAATTTCTTTACTTATAGTAGCAGGATTTCATTTGGACGATATAAAATAATATCTTTGAAAAACATAAGACCAGCCTTTCGCAGATTTGCAAAAAGTCACTGGAAACTATTCGTTTTTTTTTTCGTATACAGCCTAGTCAAACCAATTACAATGTTTCTGAATATCTGCACGCCATGAGTAATGAGATAGCCATTTATACACCCGAAAGTGAATTTAAAAATAAACGTCAGTTTTTCAGAGCCATGTTCAGGGATGTAAAACAATCGCGTGAACTGGCTTGGAATCTTTTTAAAAGAGACATACAAGGGCAATATCGTCAGTCATTATTAGGATTCTTCTGGGCGTTTGTCACGCCTGTTATCACTGCGACAACGTTCACCCTGGCAAGCAACTTCAAGGTTTTAAATATAGGAACCACCGGCATTCCTTACCCGGCCTATATTGTTTTTAGCACCACTCTATGGCAAACCTTCGTTGAGTCAGTGAATGTACCAATGGCTGCTACAAATGGTTCGATGAGTCTGTTTACAAGAATCAAAATGCCGAAGGAAGCTCCCATTATGGCAAAAATTCTGGAAATTTATTTTAATTTTTTGATCAAATTAATTCTGATTGTTGCCGTCTTCATTATTTATCGGCTGCCGGTAAGCAGCTATGCATTGTTGGCCCCATTTGCTCTTACGTGTATGATTGTATTTGGGCTTGCAATTGGGTTGTTACTTACTCCTGTCTCTGGTATTTACTCCGACATTGGGCGGGGTCTTTCCGCAATTTTATCAGTAGGCATGTTTATAACTCCGGTAGTATATCCGAGGCCTAAAGAAGGATTTTTTGGAAGTATTGTTAATGCCAATCCGGTTACACATTTGCTTATAGGCATCCGTGAGTTGACTTTGTTTGGGAAAATTCCCAATCTGGAGTTGTTCATTTCAGTGAGTATAGTTGGCTTTGTTCTCTTGTTTATAGCTTGGGTGCTATTTAGACTTTCAATGCCTTTTGTTATTGAAAGGCGTTCATAAAAGGCGTAATTTACAATGATTGATATTTCTCCATCAACCGAGACTATTCAACCCAATGAAGAATCTTCCCCGGAAGTAATTCTGTCTGTTGAAAACGTGTCTAAACGATTTTGTCGTGACTTAAAACGGTCCATGTTTTACGGCATAACAGATATTTTCTCCGAAATATCTGGTAGGTCATCCAATCGGGCGGTATTGCGCAAAAAAGAGTTTTGGGCTTTATCGGATGTGTCTTTTCAACTTCGTAAAGGTGAAGCGGTAGGGCTGGTTGGGGCAAATGGTGCCGGAAAGACTACGCTGCTCAAAATTATTAGCGGACTTATAAAACCTGACAAAGGAAAAGTAACAGTGAAGGGAAAGTTAGCTCCCTTGATTGCATTAGGAGCAGGTTTTAATCATATCCTGAGTGGACGTGAAAATATTTTTGTTAATATGTCTATTTTGGGACTTTCTCAAAAAGAAATAGAACAACGGTTTGATGAAGTTGTAGCATTTTCGGAGGTCGGGCATGCCATTGATGCACCAGTGAGTACTTATAGCTCAGGCATGGTAGCTCGTTTAGGTTTTGCCTGTGCTATTTACACTGTGCCAGACATTCTTCTGATCGACGAAGTGTTAGCTGTAGGTGATATTCGGTTCCGGATGAAATGTTACCGTCGCTTGGCTCAACTCAGGGAACAAGGAGTGTCATTTGTCTTGGTATCACATAGCGTACAATCTTTATTATCTATTTGCGAGAATGGCCTTTATCTTAATAAGGGAGAGCTAATAACAGCGGGAAATATCGGCGATGTACTGCATCGGTATGAAGAAGACCTGTTTTCCAACCCTGTTCAGCGCATTGGAGGTCATTTACGATTGCCTGAAAAAACCCCGGCAGAGACAATGGGATTGGATATTACTGAAGTTTATTTCACAACTCAGTTAGAAAAGTATACAAGTGAATTAACTAGTGGACAGTCTGCGACTTTGACTATAGTATGTAAAGCCCACTATTACATAGACAATTTTAGTTTAAGGGTGATCATTCGAGAACTCGCTCAAGAAAACATTTACTCTGTTACCATCAACTCCGCCGATGATGGACACATATATAGTGCAGAGCCTGGTGTAACGCGAATTAATATGCATCTTCCTTGTGTAGGCCTGAAAAGGGGGTTATATAGTGCGAAAATAAGTCTTGGTCAGAAGGGTGGGCTTTTTCTTGATGTAATAGAGTCATTTGAATTCACAGTAAGGTCTGTTACTAAGGATATGATTGATTCTATTTATTACCAGCAAAGGGAGTGGTCATAGATAATCGCTGCTGGCTTTAAGACATAGCAACCGTGAATGATTTTTGGATAACTTGCGGTTTTGGAAATAATTTACCAATATACTGAAATGAATGAAAAAAGAATTCTTGGTTTTTACCACAAATCATTCACAGTTGCTACAATAGTACCTTTATAATGTACAAAGCCTCAAGACTGGTTTCCATACCAATACACAACCCTCAAAATAAAAAATACTCAGTCTTAAGTTTTCCCATCCAGAAGTAACAGACATTCATGGTAGCTCAAATTATAAGCGAAAGGTTCAAGAGAGATTCAGTCACATTCACAGCAAGTTCTTCTATACAGGAGGAATACATTGAAATTGTAAAAGCAAAGATTAATAATGGGAATTTTCGATTGGTTCATAGCAAATGTATTTGTGGATCACAAGAAAGCCTCTTGATTTCAGAAGTAGAAAGGTATGGACTTAATTTGGATTCGGTTCTATGTACACACTGTGGGACAGTGCGATTTGATCCTTACCTAGACGAAAGTAGTATAAATGAGTTCTATACAGAATATTACCAATTCATGTATAACCGATCCATGGATGAAGAATCTTATTTTTCTCGCCAGCGGATGTATGGAGAAAAGTTTCTGTCTATTGTTCAGACATCGTTATCCGATTGTAAAGTTGTATTCGAATTGGGCTGCGGATCAGGAGGCGCATTAGCGGTTTTCATGGAAAACGGTTATCAAGTTGCGGGATGCGACTATGACCGCCGGTTGTTAGAATTTGGATCAGCCAAAGGCGTTACTAACCTTCATTATGGGTCACTAAAAGAGTTGCAAATAGCCCTGCCAGATGTCAAAGCTGATTTTATATTTATGAACCACGTATTTGAACATGCCTCTAATCCGGAGACACTTCTAGTGGAATGCAAAAAAGCTTTGACTTCTAACGGACGAATAGTGATATCTGTCCCAGACATCTTGAACGTAGATAAATTCGACTTTTTTAAAGGCGATGTTCTACCCATGCTACATATTGCCCATAAGTATAATTATTCTTTTCAAGGATTACATGAACTTGCTAAAAGACTTGGCCTTTGGGCACAGCTAATTTATCCAAGCGATAGTATCAAAACCCATACTTCAATTATGCCGGAACTCTGGGTAGAAATGAAAGAAAGTAACGGCACAGAAAATGAAAATATGGAATTTGTTACAAATACATTGGATAGGATATTATTTTTGGAACAAGTTTATCAATCTAATTTAATCATCTCACGTCAGCCCTCCCCTAGAAGTGTAGAATCATCTCTCTTTGAGAGATTAGCAAAAATACTTGGATTTAAATAATGGAATTGCCTTGTATTGATTGTTGGCAAGTTAGTTTTTTCAAGAATCGTTTGGCTCAAAGCAGCATCTTTCGGAAGGGTGAGACCCCTCTCATTGAAAAGGACACAAGGACTGATCCGCCGCGACAGGCAAAAGCTAAAAAGTGTTACGTAAATATCTGATTATCAATAGGAAGTGCCTATAGTACAGTAATTGCAAAATTTTGCTTGTTGAAGCAGTCACTTATATTTCTTTAGTGCACTATACCTATCTAACAAACATATACTTATAAAAGTCAACACTCAATTTGATGAAAAAATTTATTAGTCGCATTTTGACATCGGAAAGAGAAAAACCGCATTCGGAGCGGTCATCAATTGTTAATCACGCTGAAAGCTCAGACAATATCAAAAGTGTTTTTCCGTTTCACGGATTTGATAAAGGAAGGAACACTATTCCATTCGTTGATGGCTTGAGTGATTCTGATTTAATGGAATTAAATCAGTTATTGGACTGGAACTGCTTTGTAGCGGATGCGCATGGGAGGCGTTTCGGTAATGTAGCTTGGTCTGGAAAGCGAGTAGATCCCCAATCTATTCCCGACTATCGGCATCTACTGCTAAATGATAGAATAGCCTTGGCTGATAAACATGTGTTGGAAATAGGATGTTTTGAAGGCATTCATACCACAAGCCTCTGCCAACTGGCACAGAAAGTGACAGCAATTGATTCACGGATTGAAAATGTAGTTAAAACAATTGTGCGTACTTCCCTTTTTGGATGCCACCCTACTGTATTTAAAGCAGATGTGGAAGATTGGGGAAGCTTATGGCCAGTACTCAAAGCAGATGTCTGCCATCATATTGGTGTGTTATACCACCTTAAGGATCCAGTACGGCATTTACTCGAACTGCTTCCATTAATCAGAAGTGCAGTGCTACTTGACACCCATATTGCTACTGATGAGGATGCAACCGAGACTTACACGACACAAGGCAAAACATATGCTTATAGAAACCACGAAGAAGGAAAAGACGTGTTCTCGGGTATGTATGACCACGCCAAATGGTTGCCATTGGCTACATTAGAAGAAATTTTCCGAAATGCAGGATTTCATGTGGAAGTTTTGGAACACAGGCAAGAGAGAAATGGGCATAGGGTATTACTTTTTGCAGGAAGAAAATGACAAAAGATAATTTATTAATTGATAACTCTGTTTCTTTTCATCATTCTGTTACCTCTATTTTGAGAATGGAGGCGGAAGCAATACAGTATTGTATCCAAAACCTGGATGAAAAACAAGTTCAGCGAGCTGTGGATATATTGCTCTCCTGTCAAGGAAAAATAGTTGTTCTCGGTATCGGTAAATCGGGTATAATTGCTCATAAAATTGCAGCTACCATGTCCAGCATTGGGACACCGGCAGTATACTTACATGCGGCGGATGCTATGCACGGTGATTTAGGGATTGTAAGTAATCAAGACGTGGTGATAGCTATTAGTAACAGCGGAGAATCAGAAGAAATTATTTCGCTTTTGCCACACTTGAACTTACGGACAGTTCCTGTTATTGCTATTGTGGGCGACACCGATTCTACCTTAGCGAGACAATCAAAAGCGGTACTTAACGCGTCCATCAATAAGGAGGCTTGTCCATTGAATTTAGCCCCCACTACAAGCACTACAGTAGCATTGGCAATTGGTGATGCGTTAGCTATGACAATAATGGAGGTTAAAGGTGTTACTTCTGAGGCGTTTGCTATCAATCATCCGGCTGGTAGGTTAGGTAAACGCTTATCCTTACGTGTACAAGACTTAATGCATACTCAAGAAAATAACCCGGTTATACGCCCTAATGCTAACCTTAGAGCTATTACTAATGCTATTACACAATGGAAGTTGGGTGCGGTTTGTGTTACGAATGAACAAGATATACTAATAGGTATCATTACTGATGGTGATTTACGACGACTTTTTCAGCGAACTCTTACACCGGAATTGGAGCAAATGAAGGCAGAACAGATTATGACCCTCAATCCAGTAGTTGTTTATCCCGAAACATTGGTCTATGATGCTTTGCAATTAATGGAAAAGAGGAGTTCACAGATCTCTGTATTACCAGTAGTGAATGCCGAAAATAAAGCTGTAGGATTACTTAGAATACACGATATTGTTGGTAAAATTTAAATAAGAAATGCAAAATTTTTTTGATTGGTTTAAACAACAAGAGGAAAAACTAAAACAGACCTGGCTGATTTTAGGAAAAGGGCCATCTTATGCCCAAGTTAATCAGTACGACATCACTTCTCATAATGTGCTAACGCTCAACCATGTTATAAGAGAGCAGAAAGCTCTCCTTGCACACATGATTGATTTTGATGTTCCTGTGGATTGTGCAGAAGCAATAGACCAGAATGCAGGCTATTTGGTTATGCCTTGGGTACCCCATATACATAATGTCCCTACCGAGAAAAATCTTGAAGAACTTATCTCAACCCACCCCGTTCTTAATAAATTAAATCAGCAAGGACGTATACTTTGGTATGATTTTATTACAGGAGGACAGCCCAAAGGAAATTATCCTGTAATTACGACTGACTACTTTAGTGTAGAAGCCGTAATGAATTTATTAGGGTATGCTGGTGTTCGAAAAATCTATTCGCTGGGTATTGATGGTGGGAAGACATATAGTAGTAGCTTTCATGATCTCAATAATACCAAGTTGTTAGCGAATGGGCAGCCTTCGTTTAGCCTTCAGTTTAATAGCATACGCAAAATAATTGCAGACCATAACATTGATTATACGCCACTAAATATGCAAGAAACACCCATTAGAATATTTGTTGGCAGTACGGAACCGCAACTGATTCCGACCAGAGTGCTGGAATACTCCATCCGAAAAAATACTAAAGAGGAAATTGAGGTATTTCCTCTTTATAAAGCTAACATTACCATCCCTACCCCTAAAGATCCAGCCAATCGCCCCCGTACACCCTTTTCCTTCCAACGCTTCTTTATACCTCAGTTGAAAAACTACAAAGGGCGCGCTATATACCTTGACTCTGACATGCAGGTTTTTACAGACATATCTAAACTATGGAATATGTTATTAGGGGATGCGGATGTCTTGTCTGCTTACGAAACCTCGGGTACTGCAAGAAGGCCACAATTCAGCGTTATGTTATTAAATTGCGAGCGGCTGAAATGGGATTTGCCGGCTATCGTACAGAAACTTGATAATGGTGAATTGGATTATGCAGGGTTAATGTATGAGATGCGAGTGGCTGAAAACATACAACCTGTAATTGAGGCAGAATGGAACTCTTTGGAATATTATGAAGAAGGCAAAACAAATCTGCTTCATTACACTGATATGAATAAACAACCTTGGTTGTATAGGAATAATAAACTTGGTTCGATTTGGGTTAGGGAACTGACCGAAGCCATCGAAAACGAGTTTATTTCAGTTAATGAATTAAAAGAGCATTTGGACAAAGGCTATATGCGACCCAGCTTGTGGTACCAGATAAAAAGAAAGCATTATGATGTCACTAATTTGCCAAAATGGGTGAAACGATTTGATAAATTCTTTGTGCCACCTCATGAGAAACAATCAAAAAAAAATGATTGGCATTCTATTGCTAATAATATTTTTAGCCATTTGATCAGAATTGTTTATAGTTAAGAATAAACAGATATAAGCCAATCCATGTCAAAACACATAGGATTCCTACCCCGTAGGCATCCAGGCGGCGGATCTTATCAGGATAGAACCAATAAGAGAGAAACCTTGGAAAGACTTTCACCAACGACAAACCCACTTTCATTCGTTTGCATAACTTATGCCTTCCGTTTCCGTCATCGTGCCTAATTACAACCACTCGCGGTACCTGCCGCAGCGGATTGAGAGCATCCTAGGCCAGACCTACCAGGACTTTGAGCTGATCCTGATGGATGACTGCTCCACGGATGACAGCCTGCAGATACTCGAACGATACCGTGGCCACCCGAAGGTAAGCGGGATATTGTACAACCAAACTAACAGCGGCAGTACCTTCAGGCAGTGGAATAAAGGTGTCGCACAGGCGCGGGGCGACTACATCTGGATTGCCGAGTCCGACGACTGGGCCGAACCCGATTTCCTGCAAACTTTGATTGCTGTACTTGAAAATAATCCTGAGGTTGGAATAGCTTACTGTCAGTCCTATAGTATAAATGAGACAAACCAGGTATTAGGGACATGGAAGGTACACACAAATGATTTAGACCATGATAGGTTCGCTAAAGATTTCATAATGTCAGGAAATGAATACATTATAAATTATCTGATCTATAAAAACACTATCCCAAACGCAAGTGCTGTTCTTTTTAAGAAAGAAAAATATTTAGAAGTGGGCGGGGCAGATGAGTCTATCAAGGTTAGTAGTGATTGGCGGTTGTGGATTAAGTTATCACAAGTAGGTAGTGTTGTATTTGTACATAAGGAGTTAAATTATTATCGGACACATCACAATACGGTTAGAGCTGCTGCCATTAGTAAGGGGTCTCACATACTTGAACATTTACAGATGATTGAGTTTATTCTCAAACATGTAGATGTACCAAAGACTTCAAAGGAAAAGTTAATTTCTCAGGCTGCCCATTTTGCAAAGCAATGGACAGAGACTGCCGATAAGAATTCTTTTGAATATAATTCTGAAACAATGAGAGTCTTATCAAATATTGATAAAAAGTTATTGAACGTAATGGAAAAAAAAGCACCTGTAAAAAAGCAAAATAGTAAGGTTGTAAAAGCGATAAAACTATTCCGTTCGAGAGGTTTGACAGGTTTGGTAACTGCTGTTTTATCAAGAATAGTTTCAAAAAAAGAATTGCCTAATGCGGCTCTGCCTGATTATAAAACGTATTTGCATTTATTAAAAGGAAAAGAGGGATTAGAAATAGGTGGGCCGAGCCAAATTTTTGAGGTTGGCAATATCCTACCAGTTTATTCTATAATGAAAAAAGTAGATGGATGTAATTTCAGCACAAATACTGTTTGGGAAGGAGAGATAGAAGAGGGACTCCATTATAAGTATAATCAATCTAAATCAGTAGGATTTCAGTACATTTGTGACGCTACCGATTTGAAATCTGTATCATCTAACTCATATGATTTTGTATTATCTTCTCACAGTATTGAGCACATAGCAAATCCTTTCAAAGCCTTGAAGGAATGGTTAAGGGTTCTAAAAGATGATGGTGTGTTATTAATGGTTGTACCCCACAAGGCTCGTACTTTTGACCATAAGAGACCTATAACTAAGTTTGAGCATTTATTGATCGACTACAATAATAATATAGATGAGCATGATCTAACTCACCTGCCGGAGATTTTGGAATTACATGATTTATCAATGGATACTCCTGCGGGAGATTATGAGTCGTTCAAAAAAAGATCTTTGGATAATTACTTAAATCGTTGTCTGCACCATCATGTCTTCGATTCCATTTTAGTGGTGGATGTATTTACTTTTTTTAATTTAAAAATAAAATCTCTTAACATAGTTAGTCCTTATCATATTATCGTGATTGGCCAGAAAAGCAAAACAAAAGTAAACAACTTATATTATGCAAAAAGAGCTCAACAACTGGAGTCTAATTTACCTTTATGATTTCAATAATCATTTGCTCTAAAACACCAGAGCTTTTGGCACAAGTTCAACAAAATATCACTGAAACAATAGGTGTACCTTACGAAGTAATTGCCATTGACAACAGCGAAAAAAGATACGGAATTTGCGAAGCTTATAATATAGGTGCTAGCCAGAGTACGTATAAATATCTTTGTTTTATGCACGAAGATATAAAATGCCATACGATTGATTGGGGGAAAATAGTACTTAATCTACTTTCAGATCTAACAATAGGACTAATAGGCATTGCAGGAAGTAAACTGCAGCCTAATTCACCAAGTGCATGGCATGTAAGTATGTCTTATACTAGGATACATATTCTGCAACATCGCCTAATAAACACCACTGAAGAAATAAGAGAAATACAATTAGATCATCATAATCCAGAAAACGAATCATTAAGTGAAGTGGTAACAATAGATGGTGTTTGGTTTTGCTGTAGAAAAGAAGTATGGATAAAAACTAAATTTGATGCAATAACTTTTCAAGGATTTCATTTTTATGACCTTGACTTTTCAGTACAGGTTTTTTTACTTGGTTATAGAATATGTGTTACGTATGATATACTTATCGAGCATTTTTCCGAAGGCAGCAAGAATATATCTTGGATAGAAGCTGCATGGTTATTTTATAAGAAATGGAAAGACCATTTACCTTTGGCTACTATAAAACTTACTCCATATATAACTAAAGAGACTAAGTTTCATGGTCATAAAATGTTACTGTGGCATATGATAGAGAATAACTATAATGGTAATATTATGCAGCCGAATGTAGAGGCATACCTGCGGTCTCATCCTGCATATAAACCGCCTAAGCGAAAAGGATGGAAAAAAGTGATGAAAAAACTTTATTCATTAAGACTAATTTTAGGCAAATTGAGCGCCAGGAATAATGATTAAATGTCATGTGTTATATTCTAAATTAAGTAAGTACTGTTTTACTCTATTTGTCCGGGAAAATAAATAATGGTTAGTTATTTAAAGTTGAATAAAGCACTAGTAAGCTTATAATATAACAAAAAGACACATATTATTGGTCAATAATAAGGTCTTGACTTGGCAAATAACCAATAACTGCTAAGAGATGATAAACAACTGAATGTATTGGTATCCGCACACTTGTATGAATATAATAAGCCAATCCATGTCAAAACACATAGGATTCCTACCCCGTAGGCATCCAGGCGGCGGATCTTATCAGGATAGAACCAATAAGAGAGAAACCTTGGAAAGACTTTCACCAACGACAAACCCACTTTCATTCGTTTGCATAACTTATGCCTTCCGTTTCCGTCATCGTGCCTAATTACAACCACTCGCGGTACCTGCCGCAGCGGATTGAGAGCATCCTAGGCCAGACCTACCAGGACTTTGAGCTGATCCTGATGGATGACTGCTCCACGGATGACAGCCTGCAGATACTCGAACGATACCGTGGCCACCCGAAGGTAAGCGGGATATTGTACAACCAAACTAACAGCGGCAGTACCTTCAGGCAGTGGAATAAAGGTGTCGCACAGGCGCGGGGCGACTACATCTGGATTGCCGAGTCCGACGACTGGGCCGAACCCGATTTCCTGCAAACTTTGATTGCTGTACTTGAAAATAATCCTGAGGTTGGAATAGCTTATGCTCAATCAAGAATTATAGATAGTGATGGGAAGCAAGTCTGTTTATGGACAGAAATAAACAATAACCCTTTGTTCAAAAACGACTTTGTGCTTAATGGTCACACTCTTTTGATAGAACATATGGCATTTATGAATGTGATACCAAATGCCAGTGCTGTTGTATTCAGAAAAAAGTTTTTTGGTAGCTCCAGTAAAAACACAACTAATTATAAACTTGTAGGGGATTGGATATTCTGGATAAATATGCTGCAGTTGTGCAAAGTAGCTCATGTTGCCTCACCATTAAATTATTTCCGTACACACTCTCAAAATGTACGTACAGCTACAGAGAAAAGCGGAGCTTATATTATTGAGTGTTGTAGGGTGTTAGAGTACTTTTGTGAAAATGTTTATGTTGCCAAATTTATCTTTGATAAAATGGTTTGGGTATTTATTGAGTCATGGATTAAACATAACAAGTCAAATAAATTGAATAAGAGTGTTAATGTTGAGATAAATATCAGAATTAGAAAACTAGACTCCTTCATTAATTACAGAATTTTAAAAGCACTTTATCGAAAGGGTTTACTACTCTGGGGGTTAAAAAACAGAATGTTAAGTCCAATAGTTTTTTTAAATTTTACAAAGCAATAAGATGACGGCTATTTCAGTAATAATTCCTTGCTACAATGATGGGGAATACATAACCGAGGCCATTAGAAGTGTCGAGCAGTATCCTGATAGTAATAAATATGAGATAATCATTCTGAATGATGGGTCAACAGAGACTAAAACTTGTGAATTACTAACCTCATTATCAAGAGATGGCTATCATGTAATTAACCAACCTAATAAAGGTTTGGGTGCGGCAAGGAATCGAGCAATTGCTGAGGCTAAGAATGAATATATACTTCCGCTTGATAGTGATAATAAGATAAGGCCTGATTATATCCAATATGGTATTGAAATCCTTGATAGATATCCAGATGTGGGAGTGGTATATGGAGATGCCGCTTTTTTTGGTGATAAAAATACTATTCATTATGTCCCAGAAATGGATATAGTAAATTTACTTCACCGAAACACTATCGATGCCTGTGCGGTATATCGGAAGGCGATATGGAACGCGGTGGGAGGTTATGACGAAAATATGCCAGTTATGGGTTACGAAGATTGGGAATTTTGGATAAGAGTAATTAAGGCTGGCTGGAAATTTAAGCATGTAAATCAAGTATTGTTCGACTATAGAGTTAGGAATAATTCAATGATTTCGTTTACGAATCAATATGAAAATCAAAGAAAAGTGCGACACTACATGGTTAAGAAACATACAGACCTTTATTGCAGTTTTGATAGCTATATCAAATTACTTGATGAGTATCTATTTGCATTAGGAGTTATTTCAACTATGGATGGAAAACTTCAACGATGTGAAAATAGATACAGGAGCTTAAGGAAAGAAACCTGGGCACTTTTAATTTTATTCGTTAAAAACATAGTGAAAAAGATTATTGGTAAAAAAGAGAGTGTTACAAACCCACATAGTAAATCATAGTACGATTAGTTAAAAAATATATGTATGAAAAAAGCTCTTATTTGTGGTGTTTCCGGGCAGGATGGAGCTTATCTTGCTCAATTGTTAGTAAAAAAGGGCTATGAGGTATATGGAACGTCGCGTGATGTACAGATGTCGGGATTTGGAAATCTGGTCAAATTAGGAATCAAAGAAAGTATCCGGTTTGAATCAATGTCTATTAATGATTTTCGTAGCGTCTTTCAGATCATACGGAAAATCAAGCCGGACGAAATTTATAATCTGGCCGGGCAAAGTTCTGTAGGCCTCTCGTTTGAACAACCCGTCGAAACACTCGAAAGTATTTCCGTGGGCACACTCAACTTGCTGGAAGCCATTCGGTTTACGGAATTGCCTATCCGGTTTTACAACGCTTGTTCGGGAGAATGCTTCGGTAGCACTACCGAACAAGGGGCTACAGAAGACACCCCTTTTCGTCCGCGCAGTCCATACGCAGTTGCCAAAGCCGCGTCCTTCTGGGAGGTTGCTAATTACCGGGACGCATACAAGTTATATGCCTGTTCGGGGCTGTTGTTTAACCACGAGTCACCTCTGCGACCCGAGCGTTTTGTAACACAGAAGATCATAGCAGCGGCCTTTCGCATTTCACAGGGCAGTACAGAAAAACTTCAGTTAGGTAATGTGGATATCCGTCGGGATTGGGGCTGGGCACCAGAATATGTAGCCGCCATGCATCAGATGTTACAACAGGAAACCGCAGAAGATTACGTGATTGCTACTGGAAAGAGCTATTCACTGGAAGAATTCATCCGGACGGCTTTTGAATTTTACAGCCTTGATTGGCGGGAGCATGTCTATACTAATCCTGACCTGCTTCGCCCCACTGATCACTTCATGGGTTTGGGAAATCCTTCCAAGGCTCGACGTGAACTGAATTGGGAAGCTCAATACAAAATGCCTGATATTGTGCGACTTATGTCAGAGCATATTCAGCAACAACATTCATCTGGTTCCAAAAAGCCGGTATTTGTAAAACAATAGGCAGAACCACATAGAATCATATTGGCTTACTGGCTCATTTTTAGAAAGCTCCGGCTAGTTTGTCCTTGCAAAACACCTGCCGTTCGGCTACCTTCGTAGTCAGATTAGCCCCTGTTTTTTATGCAACAATACCACGATTTGATGCGCCATATTCTGGCCCACGGCGTACGAAAGGAAGACCGTACCGGCACGGGTACCATCAGTGTATTCGGTTACCAGATGCGGTTTGACTTGCGGGAGGGTTTCCCGTTGGTTACTACCAAGAAGGTGCACACCAAGTCCATTGTTTATGAACTGTTGTGGTTTTTGCAGGGCTCTACCAATATTCAATACCTGAAAGAAAACGGTGTGAGCATCTGGGACGAGTGGGCCGATGCCAACGGCGAACTGGGACCGGTGTACGGCAAGCAATGGCGCAGCTGGCAGGGAGCCAATGGCGAAACCATCGACCAGATCTCCCAGGTGGTCGAGCAGATCAGACGCAATCCGGATTCGCGGCGGCTGATTGTCAGTGCCTGGAATGTGGCAGATGTCAACAAAATGGCATTGCCGCCGTGCCATGCCTTTTTTCAGTTTTATGTGGCTGACGGCAGGCTGTCGTGCCAGCTTTACCAGCGCAGCGCCGATGTGTTTCTGGGTGTGCCGTTTAACATTGCTTCTTATGCGCTGCTCACCCACATGGTGGCGCAGGTATGTGGCTTGCAGGTGGGTGACTTTGTCTGGACGGGTGGCGATACGCACCTGTATACCAATCACCTGGAGCAGGTAGACCTGCAACTGTCACGCGAGTTGCGGCCACTGCCCACCTTGCGGCTGAACCCGGAAGTGAAAGACATTTTCGGCTTCCGGTACGAAGACTTTGTGATTGAAAATTACAACCCGCATCCGGTTATCAAGGCGCCGGTGGCAGTGTAAAACAGTATCCTGCATTTTCCTAAAACCACCTATTTTTTAAACAGGCGATTCTTGAACAGAAAATATATTTTTGTTGCGGTAGGTGTACTCGTTGCCGGACTTGTGGGGATAGGTTTGTACCGCTGGTGGCAGAACCGTCAGATGTCTCCGGCCTGGGCGGCTGTCCCGGTTAATGCCGTCATGGTATTTGAAGCGGACAATCCCATGGACACCTGGACGCAGTGGCAGGAAAATCCAACCTGGCAGTCCATTGCGGCACTGCCGTATTTCCAGACGTTGCGTACGCGACTGGATTCGCTGCAACAGCATGCCGAAAGCAGGCAGGTTTTGGCAAAAAAAAAGATTCTATTTTCACTGCACGTCACTACCCGCACCGACTTTGACTATGTATTTTATATTCCGCTCCGCGAGTCGGATCATGCCGCCGTTACCACACTCATCCAGCATTTCCGGAAGCATCCCGATTACCGTGTCGATAGCCGTACGTTTGGTGGCGAACTGATTACCGAGATTACCCATCGTCCTTCCCGCCAGTTGTTTTCGTTTGTCCTGCAGGACGACATGCTCATGGGCAGCTACACGTCTTTTCTGGTGGAAGATGTGGTCCGGAAGCTGAACGAAAGCGCCGTGAATCGCAACACACAGTGGATGGAATGGCAGGCAGCGCACCAGGCGCAGCGAAGAGACCTGCGTGCCTATGTGAACCTGGGGGCTTTGCCGCGGCTGGTACAAGTGGCAACCGGCAATGCTTCGGATGCCGGGATACTGGGCACTGCCGGGCAGTTTGGTGGTTTTACGCTAACGCAGGAAGAAAATACTATCTCGCTGAAAGGCAAAACCTACCTGAGTCCGGAAGCGCAAGGAAATCAGTACTTTGCTGTTTTTGAGGGCCAGTCGCCAGAAGCCATTTCCTGTCTGTCGCTGATTCCTAATCAGACGGCGGTTTTGTATCACTGGTCGTTCAGCAAGCCGGACGCGTTTTTCAAGCAACAGCAGCAGTACGATTTGGCTCATTCCGGCCAGTCGCCTGAAACGCATGCATTTACCTGGATGGGCAAAGAAATGGCCCTGGCCCTGGTCGAAACAACCGGCGACCAGCCCGACCGGATCTTTTGTGTGCAGGCAACCAAACCGGACCAGGCCGTTCAGGAGATCCAGGCACTGGCCAACGAGCCGGACGGATATACCGAAACATACGCCGGGGCCACCATTCGCCAGATTCGTGAGGCTGAGTTTCCGGCCAGGTTGTTCGGGCCTGCCATCAATGGCTTCCCACAGTGTTTCTATACCCTGATCGGCTCACATGTGGTGTTTGGCAATTCGGTGCAAAGCCTCAAGACCGTGCTCGACAAGCGGACTACCGGTGATGTATGGGGACAATCAGAAAAGAAGCGTCGTGACTTCCAGAACCCAGCCTTGTTCCGCGTTCATGTGGATGTGGACCACGCCTGGGCACTGTTGCTGAAACAGGTAGTGCCGCACTGGCGTCAGTTGCTGTTACAGCACAGCGATGCCTGGAAAAACTTTGAAACCGTAAACGTGCGGGTTACTGCCGGAGAGTCGCGCGCCTTGAACACCGAGCTGGTGGCAACCTACCGCGAAAAAGCGGCCGGGGCACCACAAACCAATACATTGCTGGTCAACTGGAGGGCCAATGCTGACACGCTGCTGGTAGGTGCGCCGGTGCTGGTACGCAATCACGTGGATCGCAGCCGTGAAGTGCTGATTCAGGATGCGGCGCACCGCTTGTCGCTGGTTAACCAGTCGGGTAAGATTCTGTGGCACAAATGGCTCGAAAGCGGCATTCAGTCCGAAATCCATCAGGTTGACTATCTGAAAAACAACAAGTTGCAATACCTGTTTGCCACCCGGTCAACCATTCACATTCTGGACCGGAACGGCAATCCGGTTGCGCCATACCCGTTGAAAGTACCGACGGCCACCGGCCTCCATACCTTGTCACTCATTGATTACGATGGCAACCGGGAGTACCGTTTCCTGGTGTCTGACCTGCTGGGCAATCTGTATATGTATGACAAGGCCGGCAATCTGCTGGAAGGCTGGAACCCGCTGCCTACCGGTTACCGGTTGCAATGCGCCCCACATCACCTGCGCCTGCACGGCAAGGATTATTTTGTGGTAGTGCAGGCCAACGGGAAGCTTACCCTGCTCAATCGCCGCGGGCAGGCTTATCCCGGTTTCCCAGTGGATCTGGCGGGGCGCACTGAGAGCGACTTTCTGATTGAAAACGGCCTGACGCCTGAAACCACCTACGTTACCATCGTAACCAAAGACGGCGAGATCATCCGGGTAAACCTGTTGGGTAAGACCACGGAACGTCGGCAGCTGTACCGGACCTCCGGCACCAATGCATTCCGTTTGTGTGCAGAGCCGGCCGGCCGGGACTGGGTGGTGGCACGCATGGACAACCGCAACGTGGGCATTCTGAACCAGAACGGCCAGTTGCTTTGGGAAATGGCGCGGCAGTCGGCGGAGCTGCCCCAGGTGCAATATTACAATTTTGGGGCTGGCTTGCGTTTGGTAGCCCTCACCGACCCAACGCTTAGGCAAACGTCCATTTACGATTTGAACGGTCACCTGATCGGTGGCGCGCCTGTGCCCAGCAGCCATCCGATTGCAGGAGTATACGTTGATGCCTACGATAAACTTCTGATTTATTATACCCACAAAGCGCAAGCAGGCCTGTTGTCGGTCAAAATGAAGTAGGGGTTTTACATTATCCCCGGATACTCTTTGCAGCGCAAAACCGGCTACCAAACAAAAAAGCTTTCCCGGATAGGAAAGCTTTTTTGTTGGACGAAATACAAAAGGATCATTCCGCTGTTTTGCCACGCAAACCTCTCGGAATTTCGATGGATGCAATGGGATTGGAAGGTGAATTCAGAATGGTATAATTTTCAGTTTTTACCTCACCAACTTTGATCGACTTGCCCAGATCCAGGCCGCTCACCTCTACGTTTACGTAGTCAGGCATATCTTTGGGAAGAGCTCTGACGGTCAGCTTGCGCAGTTTCGGAATCAGCTTGCCACCTTTGGTTACCCCTACCGCAGTTCCCTGCATCCGTACGGGTACTTCCATCTTTACAGGCTTGTTTTCATTCAGTTCCAGAAAATCAACGTGTAGGATCATTTCGTTCACCGGGTGAAACTGGGCGTCCTGTACAATAGCCTGGTAGTGTTTGCCTTCGATGTTCAGATCAACCTGGTACACATCGGGACTGTACAACAGGTTGCGGAAAAGGATCATTGGTACAGAAAAATGTACCTGCTCGGCTCCACCATACAACACACAAGGCACCTGGCTAAGGGTCCGCAGTTCTTTGGCTGTTTTTTTGCCGAGATTTGCTCTTTGATACCCTATAATCTCGATTGACTTCATAAAATGTTAATTGAAATTAAGTGAAAAATAAATAAACTATAACTAATGAAAGAGAAAGCACAACGTTTTTTGATCCGGAAACCTACCAGTTTGCATTTGCGGCTTCCCGGACATTACACCTGCAAAAACAAGGTGCTGATGGACTCATGGTCGTGCACATTCCGGATGGCTTTGGCAAACAGCTCGGCCACCGTGAGTACGCGTATCTTGGGAGATTCCTGTTTCAGCGGAATCGTATCGGTCACAACCACTTCTTCCAGTACCGAATTGTTAATGTTCTCGTACGCTTTGCCCGACATTATGGGGTGTGTGGCAATGGCCCGCACCGATTTCGCGCCTTTTTCCATGATGATTTTGGCCGCCTTGGTGATTGTTCCGCCGGTGTCAATCAAATCGTCAATCAGAACCACGTTGGCACCTTCCACATCCCCGATGATTTGCATCGAGGCAATTTCGTTGGCCCGTTTGCGGTGTTTGTCGCAAACCACGATGTCAGCACCAAAATATTTGGCAAAGGCACGTGCCCGGCTCACGCCACCTACATCGGGCGAAGCAATGACCAGGTTGTCCAGCTTCAGGCTACGGAAATACGGCACAAAAACAGCCGAGCCGTCCAGGTGGTCAACCGGCACGTCAAAGAAACCCTGAATCTGCCCGGCGTGCAAGTCGCAGGCCATCAGGCGGCTGGCTCCGGCGGCTGAAAGCAGATTGGCTACCAGCTTGGCCGCGATGGCTACCCGAGGCTTGTCTTTTCTGTCCTGGCGGGCATATCCGAAATACGGCACCACAACAGTGACATATTTGGCCGAAGCCCGTTTGGCCGCATCAATCATTAGCAGCAGTTCCATCAGGTTGTCGGCCGGAGGAAACGTTGACTGGATCAGAAACACATCACAGCCCCGCACCGACTCCTCAAAGTAAGGCGACATTTCACCATCGCTGAACTGCTGCAAGGTGACCGTACCAAGCGGCTTACCGTAATAATACGCAATTTTCTCTGCCAGATACCGGGAAGCGGATCCTGAGAACAACTTAACTGAGTAAGACGATGCCATAGGAACAGGAAGGCGTAAGTAGCAGAAGCTTTGAAAATTAAGGGGGCAAAATTAAGGGTTTTACAGGCATCAAACAAATGAATGAGTTAAAATTTCGCAAAACAGGAGGGGTTTTCTTACTTAAAAAGATACTATTTTTGGAGGCAGTTGATTTTTTGACAATTTGCTGCTCCTCAATAGACTTCGATTGATATTGAATTGTATTTTTACCGGAACCACTGGTCGGCACGACCACATCGAACCTTTTCCTTAGTTCTATGAATTTTTCCATACATCCGCATTACCTCACTCCCGCGGCTATCCAGCGGTTCATCCAATCGGCATTGGCCGAGGACATCGGTGACGGGGACCACTCTTCGCTGGCCTCGGTTCCGGCATCCGCCAGCCGCCAAGCCCGGCTGTTGATCAAAGATACGGGTGTCCTGGCAGGGATAGAACTGGCCCCACTTATTTTCCATACCGTTGATCCCGGACTGGTCATCACACCCATGCTGGTAGACGGCACCACGGTAAAACACGGCGACATCGGGCTGACCGTCAGTGGAAAGGCCCAATCTATTCTGCAAGCCGAACGACTGGTACTCAATTGTATGCAGCGCATGAGCGGCATTGCCACGTACACGCGCCAGATGGTGAACCTGATTGCACACACACACGCCAGGTTGCTGGATACCCGCAAGACAACGCCTAACTTCCGGTTGATGGAAAAGTGGGCCGTCGCCATTGGTGGCGGGCAAAACCACCGGTTTGGCTTGTTTGACATGGTGATGCTCAAAGACAACCACCTGGACTACGCGGGTGGCGTCACCCAGGCGATTACGGCCACGCACCGTTACCTGAAAGAGACGGGAAAAAATCTTCAGATTGTGGTCGAAACCCGCAATCTGAAGGAGGTGGAAGAAGTATTGCGCATCGGTGGCGTTACCCGCATCATGCTGGATAACATGCCGCCCGAAAAGATGCGCGAGGCCATTGCGTTGATCGATGGTCGTTTTCCAACCGAAGCCTCCGGTGGCATTACCGAACACACGATAGTGGCCGTTGCCGAAAGCGGTGTGGATTATATTTCGGTGGGTGCCCTTACCCATTCGGTCAAGAGCCTGGACATTAGCCTGAAAGCCATGTAAACACAAAAGCCGATGCAGAGCATCGGCTTCCTTATTTTCCCGGAAAATAAATGGCTACCTGATTATTTACGACCCGTGGTGTCTTTCCTCATGGTTCCAGTGCTGTCCTTTTTCGAGCTCCGGTCGTACTTTTTGTCTTTTTTGTTACCGGAAGGTGTGGTTTGCGATGGAGTTGTTTGTGAAGGACTGGTCTGAGACGGTGTTGTCTGAGACGGAGTCGTTTGTGAAGGTGTTGTCTGAGCAAAACCGCTGAAAGTTACACCTGCGGCAACCACTACAGCTAAAATCCAATTCTTTTTCATGAGTTGTAAGATTTTATAGTCTAAAAGTGAACAATACAGACAATGCAACACTAATATGCTGATTATCAATATATTAGCTTCTACGTGGTTTCCGGTACAGGGTTGCCTTTTTTCTTGTTTTTTTAATGGCATTCGATTTTGATTTTTAGATAATATGTTGATATACAGTTATTTAACTGGTAAAAAAATATTTGTAATTCTTCGTGGCCAACCATTTCTTTTCTCTGATTACTTGCCTACCTTTGTAGCCCCTATTTTCAAAGGGTGTTTTATGGGGTTTGCAAATGGAATCCACGCCGGTAAACGTAGAAAAAATACTACTTTTTATTTCATCTTCTAATTGTGCAATTACCGTGTTGTGGTGTGATTATCCGCGTTACGTTGAACAGCCAATGACTAATAGTCAGTAAATTACCGAAGATCAGTACATCTATATAAAGGAACAATTATTAAATTTTATTGAAAATATGGCTCGCAATCAGAATCCGTTTTTTCGCAACCCGATGATGCAGCAGCAGGCCGTGCCAACACCGGGGGCAAAAACAAAGAAATACCAACTGGACAAGAAAGTATACATACGCCTGGGCATGACCCAGCTGCTGCGCACTCAGTGGTATTGGGCATTTGTGCCCGTGGCCATTATTGTGCTGAATGTAATCCTGAACGTGACAGGCGCGTATCGCAATTGGTGGATCTACCTGATTGCGGTTTTGGTGGCACTGGGCTATCTGATTTTCTGGATCATTCAGTTTACAGGTATCTCGCAGCTGGAGCAGTACAAGGTGATGTTCGATAAGTTTTCGTACGACATCAACAACAAGCAGATTAACGCGATGGTCAATGCCAAGGAAGGCATGCAGATTGGCTGGGACATGGTGAAGCAGGTATACAAAGACAAGGAGGCCTATACGCTGGTGCTTTCGCGCGGACAATTTATTTACCTGCCTTTCAATATTTTCAACTCGGATAATGACATCAAGTTTTTTGAACGCATCCTGAAGCAGAAAAACCTGATAAAATAGGAATTGGAAAATAGTATCTCTCCAAAACAAAACCCCTGCCTAACGTTAGGCAGGGGTTTTGTTTTTGGGGGGGTAGCATCTGTATGGAATAGGTCGGGTGGCTCTGGCTCGGCTGATTTCGATCTGAAGTTGGCCTGATCGGGAGCAACTGCTATTTTCCCCTACCGGTTTTTCGTTTTTGGAAGATACTATTTCCGTCAACCCTCATTTGGCCATCTGGCTGCGTAAGTTGCTGATCTCCTTCTGCATTTCGTCGACACGGTTGCGTTCGGTCTGCAACTCGCGGCCCAGGGCAGTCTGCGTTTCGAGCAGTTTTCTCTTGTATTCGTCTACCTGCTGGCGGGTTTCTTCGTAATCTTTGCGGGTATTTACCGTTACGCGGTTGCTGCTTTGGTAACGGAAGAAAAAGAATGCCAGTATTGCCAGCAATACGGCGTATAAAACATAACTGAAGGTTACATACCCGTTTTTATCGACGCTGATTCCGAGCACAGGCACTTGCTGGCTGGCCTCGTCGTCTTTCCGCATCTGATCGTCTCTTTGTTTGATTTGTTGTTGCAGCTGGGTCAGCTGGGCTTTCTGGGCATTGATTTCCTGCTGTGCGGCGGTAAGTTTTTTCTTGTTGACATTCACCGAATCCTGCACATGACTCCAGAAGGCGTCCAGCGTGGTTTGTTTGATCACTTTGTAATCCTGGTAGTTATTCGATCCCTCTTTTAACTGCTGGTACTGGCCGTTAAGGCTGTTCTGGGCGTTTGCTGCGAAGATTAAAGAACAAAAAATACAAAAAGACAAAAAGATTCTACGGTTTTTCATGATGGATAATTTACTGATGATTGGCGCCATGGGTTATTGGTTGGCAACTTATACGAGAAAACAAAGATGAAAAGTTATGGATGATAACGAAAAAAAAGCGCGTTTTGTCAAAAAATATAAAAGAAAATAGCCGGAGGTTGAGCCCGGCTATTTATGTAAAAAAACTATAAAAAGTTATAATGGCCGAATCCAGATGTTGCGGAAACTGATGGGTTCGCTGGGGTCGCCGTGGTCCTGCAACTTGATGGGAGCTTTTCCGTGTGCTTTGCTGTATTCCGGCAAGCCGATGTATTGGGTCGGGCCTTTGAGCTCCGTATTGTTCTGGATCAGGACACCGTTGTGAAATACCGTTACCCGTGCCGGGCTGAACAACGAACCGTCTTCCTTGAAGCGGGGTGCCGTAAAAATGACGTCGTACACATTCCATTCGCCGGGCTTGCGCATGGCGTTCACCATGGGGCGGTGCTGTTTGTAAATGCTTCCTGCCTGGCCGTTGGCGTATGTACGGTTGTTGTACGAGTCCACAATCTGGAGTTCGTAACCTGCGTCACCACCACCGATGGAGGCCAGAAACAGCCCACTGTTGCCACGGCCCTGACCGGTGCCCGAGATTTTGGCCGGGATCTGCCATTCGATGTGCAATTGGTAATCCAAAAACGAGTCCTTGGTCTGGATGTTTCCTGTTCCCTTTTTAACGGTAAACACACCATTGGCAACGGTCCACTGCGCCGGTTTTTGCGGATCATTGACCGATACCCACTGGTCCAGATTTTTGCCGTCGAACAACACAACGGCGTCGGATGGGGCTGCGTTGTTGGTGCCCGGCGTAATCACTTTCACTTCCGGTTCCCACGACTCTGTCATTTCGGGTTTCATCTGCATTTTTTCCTGTGGAGGTTGCTGGGCCATGGCAGCCGATACGGCAAGCAACCCGATGCCCGCGGCAATACGAGAGATTTTTTGCATAATTGGTAAACAAAAATAAGTTGTCCGATATAATGGTAAAGACTAATTGGTCGCGAAAAGTATGGTTTTTTGGGGAAAATTTTAGTGTTTGTAGCGAAAAAAAGAATTGCAATGCTTCCCAATCTGTCATTCCGGCCAGTACCTGTTTCTGCCAGCGAGTGCCCATTGCAAACATACGTGAAAGGTCTGCCTTGGAGAACAGCAATTAGTATGTTTTTGAAACGGCAAAACCCTGTTTTCTACAAAGCCCAGGTAACAAGTTGCTCCGGCATGGACGGGCTTCACTTGAGCACGGCTTTTTTCAGCGTCGTGCAAACGGTTTCCAGCATGGCATCATCAAAATCCAGGTGGGTGACCATCCGGATCTGATTCTTGGAAAAAGCCGAGGCCAGGATCCCGCTTTGTTTCAGGTACGCGAGCAGTTGTTGCGTCGGGTTGGCAGAAGACAAGCTGAAAATGACAATATTGGTATGCACCGGGATTACCTCCGTAACAAAAGGCAGGCCGTGCAACGTCTGGGCCAGGATCCGGGCCCGCGCGTGGTCTTCTTTCAGGCGAACCACATGGTTGTCCAGTGCATACAGGCCCGCGGCGGCCAGAAAACCCGCCTGCCGCATGCCACCACCCAAGACCTTACGTATGCGGCGGGCCTTAGTGATCTGGGTTTTGCTCCCGAGTAGGACCGATCCTACCGGAGCTCCCAGTCCTTTGGACAGGCACACCGAAATAGTGTCAAAACAAGTGCCCAAACCGGCGACGTCTTCGCCCGTTTCAACCAGCGCGTTGAAAATCCGGGCACCGTCCAGGTGCAGCGGAATCTGATGCTGCCTGCACACGTCGCGGATTTCGGCAATTTGTGCCAACGAATAATAACAGCCGCCCCCCTTGTTTACCGTATTCTCAAGGGCAACCAAGGCAGTCCGCGGGTAATGCACATCGTCCGGATTGATGTTGTCGGCCACATCCGCAGCGGTAAAAATGCCCCGCTGCCCATGGACCAAACGTACCGAAGCCCCTGAGTTAAACGCAATGCCGCCGCCTTCGTAATTGTAAATATGCGCCAGCCGGTCGCAAATCACTTCGTCGCCGGGTTGCGTATGTAGTTTAATCGCAATCTGATTGGTCATGGTACCCGACGGACAGAACAGTCCGGCTTCCATGCCGAACATGCGGGCGGTCTTTTCCTCCAGCGCATTCACAGTCGGGTCTTCGCCATAGACATCGTCGCCCACAGGTGCGGCAAACATGGCTTCCCGCATGGCGGGCGTTGGATGGGTCACGGTATCACTGCGCAGGTCAATCAATTTTGTCATACTGAGAGGTTTTGGAGGGTTTGAAGATAGTATTTTCTAGCTCTTTGCATACGACATCGGAACTACATTATAATTTTTTTACTTTTGTTGTCTGATTGCATACAACAAAGTTTAGTCATAGTACAAAACCAACCAAATAAATTCTGTCAGAAACCCAGTGGCAGTGTAGTAACCATAACTTCCCTTACAAGTGGGGGCTTTTATTTTTATTTATGAAGATTTCTCTGAATTGGCTGAAACAATACATCGACTTACCTGAGTCTGCGAATGAAATAGAAAAACTGCTGACCCGCTCGGGATTGGAAGTGGAATTTATCGAAGAAGTACAAGCCATTCCCGGCGGTTTGCGTGGATTTGTGGTCGGCGAAGTGCTCACCTGTGAGCGGTTTGAAGTGAAAGATAAAAAACTGAGCCTGACTACGGTTGACATTGGTGCCGAAACGCCTTCGACCATTGTGTGCGGCGCTGCCAACGTGGATGCCGGCCAGAAAGTAATTGTGGCGACCATTGGCACCACCCTGTACGACAAGGACGGCAAGCCGTCGTTCACGATAGACAAACGCAAAGTATACGGGCAGCCATCGGAAGGCATGATCTGCGCCGAAGATGAAATTGGCATCGGCACGTCTCACGACGGAATTCTGGTGCTGGATACCGATTTGCCCAATGGGACTCCGGCCGCCAAGTATTTTAACATCGAACCCGACTATATTTTTGAAATCGGCCTGACGCCTAACCGCGCCGACGCTGCATCGCACATCGGGGTCGCGCGTGACTTGCGGGCCTTGTTGGACCGTCCGTTGCAATGGCCATCGGTGGAGGGTTTTGCCTCGAAAAAAGATACTATTCTGGTGGATGTACGGGTAGAGAACACCGAGGCCTGTCCGCGGTTTTGTGGGATTTCCATTGACGGTGTGAAAGTCGGGCCTTCGCCCGACTGGCTGCGCCAACGGCTGGAAGCCATCGGCTTAAACCCGATCAACAACGTGGTGGATGTGACCAACTTCATCTGCCACGAACTCGGGCAACCGATGCACGCCTACGATGCCAACGAACTGGCCGGCAACCAGATTATTGTCAGAACGCTGCCCGAAGGAACAACCTTCATCACCCTCGACAAAGTGGAACGCAAGCTATCCGCCACTGACCTGATGGTTTGTGACGCCGAAAAACCCGTGGGCATTGCCGGGGTGATGGGCGGTTTGCATTCGAGCATCAAGGAAACCACCACCCGCATCTTTTTGGAAGTGGCTTATTTCTCAGCCGACTGGATTCGGAAAACCGGACAGCGTTACGGCCTAAAAACCGACGCTTCTTTCCGTTTTGAGCGGGGCACCGATCCCAACCTGAAATTGTACACCCTGCAACGGGCAGCCTTGCTGATACAGGAAGTGGCCGGCGGCGAAATCGTTTCCGCTGTGACGGATATTTATCCGCAACCGATCGGCAATTTTGAATTCGGTGTCACGTACAAAAATATCAACCGGCTGATTGGCAAGGAGCTGGGCAACGAATACATTCAGAAAACCCTGCGGTCACTGGACATTGAGATTTCTCACGAAACGCCCGAAGGCTTTCGGGTATCGGTGCCGCCGTACCGGGTAGATGTGCAGCGGGAAGCCGATATTGTCGAGGAAATCCTGCGGATTTACGGCATTGATAACATTGAGCTTTCGGATAACCTGAACACCGATTTCCTGGCGCAGTTTCCCGAGCCTGATCCCAATACGGTGCAATCCAAAATCACATCATTGCTGGCGGGCAAAGGTTTTCACGAGATCCTTACCAATTCTCTCACCAAACCTTCGTATATTCAGCAATTCCCGGAAGTTGCTAACGGGGAAAGCGTCGAGATACTCAATTACCTGAGCGAAGACCTGAAGGTGATGCGCCAGACATTGCTGTTTTCAGGACTGGAAGTGCTGGCCTACAACATCAACCGCCGCCAGAAAGACCTCAAAGCATTTGAGTTTGGTAAAATCTATTACAAGAAAGACGACAAATATGTGGAGAAGAAACGGTTGGCGATTTTCCTGACCGGAGACCGCCACACCGAAAGCTGGTTGGGCAAGAGTGAAGCCGTTACTTTCCATGACTTGGCCGCCGTGATACAGCAACTGTTGCATCGTATGCAGGTGAAAAACATGGACAGTGTAGAAACCGATAACAGTGTTTGTTCTTACGGATTGAGTTATCAGGTAAACAAACGCGAAATAGTATCGCTGGGATTGCTAAAACCGGCAGTGACCAAAGCCGCCGACATCAAAGCGCCTGTTTTCTACGCCGATGTGGATTGGGAATATTTGCTGAAGCAGTACAATCCGAAAGTAGTGTTTGCCGAGATTCCAAAGTTCCCGGAAGTGCGCCGCGATTTGTCGCTGGTGATTGACAAGACGCTGTCGTTCAAGGAAATAAAAGCCCTGGCCGAACGCACCGAACGCAAACTATTGAAAGCGGTGAATGTGTTCGACGTTTACGAAGGACCAACCCTGGGCGAAGGCAAGAAGTCGTATTCGGTGAGCTTTACCCTGCAGGACGAGACCCAAACCCTCACCGACGCCGTCATTGACAAAACCATGCAGCGGCTGATCCAGCTGTATGAACGGGAGCTGGGCGCGGTGATCCGCAAGTAAAAGGGAACGCTGAATACTGAATTTGGATATTGAAATTGTAAATTCATTATTCGGCGTTCATTTGAAGATCCGTTTGTTGCAACGGAAAAGCCTGAGGCAGGATGGAGGTTTTTGCTTTTGAAAAGATATTATTTTAAAATTATGATTCTCCCTTCGGGGCTAGGGGGCCAATGGAACTCAAAGAATTGATTGCGCAGTTTGAACAGGTTGAAAAACGCCTGCTGGAGGTTCTGGCAGAGAGAAATGAGTTGCGCCGTCAGTTGACCGAAGCGGATGGAGATCGCGAACAGTTGCGCGGACAGGTTCGCCAGCAAGCGGATCAAATAAAAAAACTACAAAAAAAGCAAGAAACTCTCCAAAACAATTTTCAAAAACAATATAATATTACTAAAATTGTAAATTCAATAGGTGCAGATGCAAAAGAGACTGCTGCATTGAAGGGAAAAATAGAGGCATATATACAAGATATTGATAGATGTATTGCGTACCTGAGTCAATTGTAGCGCAGCATGGATGAATTTATTTCGATTAAGATAAAGATTTTAGACAAGGAGTATCCACTGCGCATTCCGGCTGCCGAAGAAGAGCTTTACCGCTCGGCCGGAAAAGAACTAAACGAGCGTTGCCGCGAGTTTCGCGAAAACTATGGCAACCGTGCTGACAAACAAGACATTCTTTCGATGGTAAGCTTTGTAGCGATGGTCGAGAAGTCGAAATTAGAAGCAGAAAAAAACGCATTGCAAAGTACAGTCAATCAAAAAATTGTATCGCTACAGAATCTACTCCAATCCGCCCAATAGATAGATTTTTCTGTTTTCCCTCCCGTATGGTAAGCCGCAATTGTTTCTGAACAAAGCAAGTTGAGCGTAGGCTATGTAACTAACTTGCTCTTAACTTTTTACCAGTTACTCATTTTATAAAGGCGAAAACAATGTCTAATACAAGTTATTTGATTATCTCACTAGTTATTGAGTTAATCGTCGGTGTCATCGTCTGGTTTGTTCTGTTTCGTTTCTTTTCCCGTAAATCGATTCAGAAACGCGAAGAAGAAATTGAAGATAAGTCTCGTCTGATCATCAGAGAAGCCGAAATACAGGCAGAAACCATCAAAAAAGATAAAATACTGCAGGCCAAAGAAGAGTTTCTGAGGTTGAAAACGGAGTTTGAAGAAGAATCAAACAAGAAAAAGCAAATCATCATCAGCAACGAGGGCAAGCTCAAGCAACGTGAACAGAACCTGGTGCAACGCGAGCAAACCATTGCCAAGGCCCTCGAACAAGCCAAACGCAAGGAAGATGAGATGGAAAAGCTGAAAACCGACCTGGCGGAGCAACTGGAAATTGCGAGCAAAAAGCGCGAGGAAGCCGAAAAAATGCGATCTTCCCAGATCGAGCAATTGGAAAAAATCGCCAACCTGAAAGCCGAAGAAGCCCGCAACCAGCTGATCGAAACGCTGAAAAGCGAAGCCGAATCGAAAGCGTCTACCTATGTCAAGAACATTGTTGAAGAAGCCAAGCTGACAGCCACCAAAGAGGCGAAAAAGATCGTTATCGAAACCATTCAGCGGACAGCCGCCGAGCAGGCCATCGAAAATGCCGTTTCGGTATTCAACATCGAATCAGACGACATCAAAGGGAAGATCATTGGTCGCGAAGGTCGTAACATCCGGGCACTGGAAGCTGCTACCGGCGTGGAAATCATCGTGGACGATACACCTGAAGCGATTATCATTTCCGGTTTTGATCCGGTTCGTCGTGAAATTGCTCGTTTGTCATTGCACCGACTGGTTCAGGATGGCCGTATTCACCCGGCTCGAATTGAGGAAATTGTGACCAAGACAACCAAGAGCATCGAAGAAGAGATTGTGGAGATCGGCGAACGAACGGTAATTGATCTGGGCATTCATGGCCTGCATCCGGAACTGGTGCGCATGGTAGGCCGAATGCGTTTCCGGTCTTCGTATGGACAAAATCTGCTGCAACACTCACGCGAAGTAGCCAAACTGTGTGCCACCATGGCCGCCGAATTGGGCCTGAACGCCAAACTAGCCAAGAGAGCCGGACTGCTGCACGATATCGGGAAAGTATGGCCCGACGAACCGGAGTTGCCGCATGCAATTTTGGGTATGGAATTGGCGCAGAAATACAAGGAACATCCGGAAGTATGCAACGCCATCGGGGCTCACCACGATGAAATCGAGATGACCTCGATGATTTCACCAATCATCCAGGCTTGTGATGCCATTTCAGGTTCACGTCCGGGAGCCCGCCGCGAGGTGATGGAGTCGTACATCAAGCGTCTGAAAGAACTCGAAGAGCTAGCCGTAAACTTTGACGGTGTACAGAAGTGTTTCGCCATTCAGGCCGGACGCGAGCTACGGGTGATGGTAGACGCCGAAAACGTAACCGACGACAAGGCCAACAACCTGTCGTTTGAGATTGCGCAGAAAATCGAAAAAGACATGCAATATCCCGGCCAGATCAAAGTAACGGTGATCCGTGAAATGCGGTCTGTGAATTACGCAAAATAGTATCTTTTAAAAAGTAAAAAGTCCGCCTTTCTCACCCTTGAGAAAGGCGGACTTTTTTGTGCCTGTTCGTCGAAAAACTGTTGAAACTTAACGTTGACAAAACATATCCCAGAATCAAACTTTCTATATTTACAGAAAAATTTCAACAAACCTCTGTAACCAACGTATGATCAAACAATTACTCCTGCGCAGGGAAATGAGCCTGTTCATTTTTCTGTGCTTTTTTTATCTGTCGGCTTCTGCCCAAGTGCCTATTGGTGCGGTAAATACGCCTTATGCCCAGGACTTCAATTCGTTAGCCAATACGGGTACCAGTGCAACCCTACCCACAGGTTGGGTCATTTCCGAGACGGGAACCAGTGCTTCAGCAGATGGACTGTATGCTGCCGGAACCGGCTCCAGCAATGCGGGCAACATGTACAGTTTCGGAGCGGCCGGCTCAACAGACCGCGCCTTGGGTGGAGTACTCTCCGGAACACTCACGCCTACCCTGGGTGCCAGCTTTGTAAACAACACTTCCGCAACCCTGACTTCCGTCACGATTTCCTACACCGGTGAACAATGGCGCCTGGGTGCACTCAACCGAACCGATAGCCTGCTGTTTCAATACAGCACCACGGCTACTTCCTTGCTTTCGGGAGCGTGGGTGGGCGTGCCGCAGCTAAACTTTGGTTCTCCGGTTACCGGGCCAACCATCGGTGCGTTGGATGGCAATGCGGCTGCCAATCGCCAGGTACGCACCGCCACCGTTACCGGTTTGTCCATCGCTCCGGGAAGCACTTTCTGGATTCGCTGGAATGATTTCAATGCGGCCAGTGCCGATGACGGCCTGGCAGTGGACGATTTTTCGCTGACAGCTTCTGGAGAAACCACCACTCCTGTGCCGGCACTGGCAGTATCGTCGGGTGTGCTGAATTTCGGTGAAATCGCTGCCAATACCAGCACTGTCAGAAGTGTTACACTTACCGGCGAAAACCTGACTGCCGGGGTGACGGCTACCGCAACCGGATCCGGTTTTACGATTTCAAAAGATAGTATTTCATTTGATTCGGTCATTGTGTTTACTACTTCCGAGCTGGCTTCCGCCCGGAAAATCTTTGTGCGTTTTGCTCCCGTGTCGTTTGGAAGCACCAGCGGTAGTGTGATCGTAAGCAGCATCGGTGCTGCCAACCAGTTGGTAAACCTGACCGGATCGGCAGTCAATCCGTTTGAGCAAAATTTCAATACGTGTGCGTCAGCACTTCCCGGAGGATGGACCCCGTACAGCACCGCCGGAGCCCAAACCTGGGCATGTACCACCTTTGGCCGGACCGGCAATGCCGTGCAGATCAATGGGTTTTCGGGCAGCGCGCTGCTCAATACCGACTGGCTTATTTCTCCGGCCCTGAACCTGAGCGGCTTTACGTATCCGCTGCTTTCGTACTGGTCACGCACCCGTTTTACCGGTCCTTCGCTGAAACTGCTGGTATCCACCAACTATTCCGGCTCGGGCGATCCCTCGCTGGCAACCTGGACCGAAATTAACGGCCAATTCCCGCTGACCAATTCGGATGTATGGACAGAAGCCAGCAATATTAATCTGTCTGCATTTAAGCAGGCCAATGTCTACATTGCCTTTTTGTATACGTCTTCTCCTTCCGAAGAAGCGGCGCGCTGGACAGTTGACGACTTTACGGTTGTAAATTCGGCTACGCCGCCTCCGCCTCGTCTGACCACTTCGCTTACCCCGCTGACCGATCTGTATTTCGAGTCGACTACCGGAGTCCCTTCGGCTGTGAAGAGCATCTCTTTCTCGCTAAGCAATGCTACGGATAGTCTGGTGGTCAGTGTACCGGCTCCGTTTCAGATTGCCAAAGACAGCAGCAGTTTCGCCAGCAGTCTTACCTATACGGCAGCCGAACTGGGAACGACCAAAACCCTACTCATCCGTAGCCTGCCTGCTACCGAAGGTGCCTTTGCCGGCAAAATTACTTTTGCCAGCGGAGCAATCTCCAGCACGCAAGCCTACCTGACAGCTTCCTCGATCAGCAAAGACAAAACTTTTGATGTTGTCAGCATGAATGTCGAATGGTTTGGACACCCCAGCAACGGACCAACGGATAATCTCCTGCAAGCCCGCAACTTACGTTCATTGATGCAGCGCTTGGATGCAGATGTGTTTACATTCCAGGAAATCTCAGATGTTCAGTTACTGGCGGATAGTGTCATCGCCAAGCTACCTGGGTATGATTATGTATATTCCACCTATGTATCCAATCCGGAAACCAATGACCCGTTTGCCCAGAAACTGGTGACGGTATACAAGACGGCTACCGTTACCAAGCTGAATGCCAAAGCCTTGTTAACCGGCGTGAATGTCAGTGCCCTGCCTAACTATCCTGATCCGGACCCTACGCGTTTCTGGGCCAGTGGCCGGTTGCCGTTCCTGTTAGATGCCAACGTTACTGTTGGTGGCGTAACCAGACGGGTAGCCATTGTGAACATTCATGCCCGTGCCAACTCGGGTAGCGATGTGAGCCGTTACCAGATGCGTGCTTATGATGTGAAAGTATTGAAAGACACGCTGGATGCCTACTACGCTAATGTGCCTGTGCTGATCCAGGGCGACTACAACGACGATGTGGACTCGACGGTAGCGCCAATCCAGTCACCACTGATTTCTTCGTATCAACCCTATGTGCTCGACACGGCCAATTACAAAGTAGTGACCCGCGTATTGAGCGATGCAGGGCTACGTTCGTACATTACCGAATCCAATGTGATTGACCACATTGCCATGACCAACGAGCTGTTTGCCGATCATCTGACAGGTTCAACCCGGCTCGAATATGCGCTGAATTACATCACCAATTACCAGAACACACTATCAGACCACCTGCCGGTAACTACGCGGTTTAAGTTTATTTCCATTCCACCGACGGTTTCCATTACTACCACTCCGGCCAGCAACACAACTGTAGTGAAAGGAACCAGCATCAGCATTCAGGCAACTGCCTCGGATAGTGATGGTAGCATCAGCAAAGTAGAGTTTTACAACGGTACTACATTGCTTGGTACTGATACGACCAGTCCGTATTCGTTTACTATCAATCAGGCTGCTGCCGGAAAGTACAGTCTGGCAGCCGTTGCCTATGACAACACAGGGGTTCAAACCCGATCCGACTCTTCGCTGATCCGAGTAGTCGAACCGGGTGTATACGGACCGGCCTGCGCCACTCCGGGACAAACCTATACATACGAGTTGTTCATTGATCCATCGACGGTGAAGAAAATTACCTGGTGGGTCAATGGCAGCGCCAAGGTTGTGCCGGATCCGGCGAATAACCGCAAAGTAAGCGTTACGTTCAGCCAGTACAATGCCAGCACCGTGCAGCTGACAGCGGGTGTAAATTACACCGCCACACCCTGGTATACCCAATTCAGTACCCCTGTGAAAGTGGGTGGTTGTACTCCTCCGGATACGACTGTATATCCTACCGGAATCACAGGAACGGCCTGCGCAATGGCGGGGCAGGCATATGAATTCGAATTGCAGACAAACCCTAATCTGCCGGTTAGCAAGGTTACCTGGTGGGTAAGCGGCAGCGCAACGATAACACCAGATCCGCTGAACAGCAAGAAAGTGAAAGTGGTATTCGGACAGTACAACAAAAATGCGGTTCAGTTATCTGCGGGTGTCACGTATACCTCTGCGCCCTGGTACCAGTCGTTCAGCAAAGCCATCCAGATTGGGGGTTGTACAACCGCTGCCCGCGTAGGTAGTGAGTTGGCGGCAGGTGTGATTACCGCGTATCCCAATCCGGCGAATGACAGGCTTACTGTTTCGTTGGGTAGCTACACCAGTGAAAAAACGACCATTCAGCTGTTTGATGCGCTAGGCAAAGAATGCACAGTTGAAAAGAAAAACGTGAGCACCGGCGAAGTGGAGCTAGGAATCCGGTCACTGGCACCTGGCTTGTATCTGTTGCGTGTGAAAACAGAAGGCAAAACCGAATCGCTGCGAATAGTCAAAAAGTAAATTGGTATCACCTTTCAACAACAAAGGCCCACGCAAACTTGCGCGGGCCTTTGTTTTATCCATGGGTTGTTGGCAAAATAGTATCTTTGGTCAGACTGGAAAGTATATCCGATCAGATCGCATAGGCCTGTTTTTCAAAATGCTGTCTTTGGTCTCCTGTCTTTCTTCTTTTGTCTCAAGAAATAGTATCTTTTCCAAGGGCAAAACCTCCCTATTCCCAGCCGCCGCCCAAGCTGCGGTACAGTTCAATAAGTGAAAAAAACTGGTCCCTTTTGCTATTGGCCAGTTCCAGTTCGGCTTCCAGTACGCTCCGCTGGGCTGTCACTACCTCCAGATACGAGGCGTAGCCGTTTACGTATAACTCATTGGACGTAGTAACGGCGTTTTGCAGCATGTCTACTTCCTGCTTACGAAAGTTGTATACCTTCTGCCAGTTTTCAAGTCCTTTCATGTGTGTAATTACTTCCTGATAGCCTGACAAAATAGCTTTTTGGTAATTGTATACCGCTTCCAGGCTCATAGCATTGCTTTGCCGGTAACTGCTTTTCAGGACATTACGGCCGAGAACCGGGCCTATCAGTCCTCCCAGTACGCCATAAGCCACCGAACCGGGATTGAATAACAACGAGGCATCAAACGCGTTGAATCCAACGTAAGGCGAAATTGTCAGCGAAGGCAGGAAAGCCGCACGGGCCGCCTCCACGTTTGCTTTGGCTGCCTGCAACTCCAATTCGGCCTGGCGGATATCCGGGCGACGGCGCAACATGTGGGACGGAATGCCGGCACTGACTACCGCAGGAATGGCTTGTTCGCCAATCGATTGACCGCGGTTGATGCGTTGGGGGAACCGACCCAGCAACAGATTCAACTGATTTTCAATGACGACAATCTCTTGCTGAAGGGCTGCTTCCATGCTGCGTGTCCGGAGTAACTGTGCCGAAGACTGTTGTACAGCAAGTTCGGTAGCCCGACCGGCCGATTTCTGAACAGTGATGGTCTCGACAGCTTGTTCCTGCAACCGGATGTTTCTGCGGAGGATTTCGGATTCATAATCCAGCGTGAGAAGATCATAATACATCCGGGCTATCTGCGACACCAGCAGGGTTGCCACCGCCTGCCGACCTTTTTCACTGGCCAGAAACCGGTTGTATGCGGCTTTTTTCTGGTTACGAAGTTTTCCCCAGATGTCAATTTCCCAACTGCTGCGTAACCCCAGAAAGTAATCGGGCGTTGGATTCGGTATACGCTGCTTGTCATCAATGTTGTTTGAAAGATTGGTGTCAAAGTTGCCAACGCCGTTCATGGTATAGTCGCCGTATTTATCTGCACCGGCCGTAGCCACCGCGTTTATCGAAGGCAAAAAAGCCCCCCGACTGAGGCGTAGGGTTGCTTGTGCCATCTCTACCCGTTGCACTGCTATTTTCAGGTCCAGGTTGCGTTGCAAGGCCGTATCGATCAGCCGTACCAGCATGGGATCGGTAAAAAACTCTTTCCAGGAAATGTCGCCAATACTAGTGGTGTCGGCTTTGCCGGTGAAGGTATTCGGCGTTGGTACAGGTGCAGGCATGGGGGATGGTGTAAGTACTTTACAACTACCCAACACCAGGATGCACCCAAAAAGAATATATCGGAGTGAATGATGTGACATGATAAGACTATGTGAAAAAATAATAGTACAAATGTAAGGGAGGCTTTGGCTTTTGGGCCGATACTATTTTGCGGGTATACATGATTTTTTCAAATTGTACTTCGACAATCGTACTTCCCAAAATAGTATCTCTGCAAAAGCCAAAACCCCGGAACTCAGGATTCTTCGGAGGCTGCAGGACTGGCAGGCTTCAGCACTGTTGGCTTGGCCTGAAACTTCTCGGCCAGTGAAGCAAAAAGCACATATAACCCTGGGATTAGAAAGATTCCGAATATGGTTCCGATCAACATTCCACCCGCGGCGGCTGTACCGATGGAACGGTTGCCCAAGGCACCGGCTCCCGACGCAATGCACAACGGAATCAGGCCGGCAATGAAGGCAAAGGACGTCATCAGGATCGGGCGTAGGCGGGTAACAGCGCCCTCCACGGCAGCCTGCATCACCGAATGTCCTTCCGACCGTCGCTGAATGGCAAATTCAACGATCAGAATGGCGTTTTTACCCAACAAGCCGATCAGCATTACCAAAGCTACCTGAGCGTAAATGTTGTTTTGCAGCCCAAGCACCTGCAATGACAGAAAAGCGCCGAAAATCCCGGTGGGTAGCGAAAGAATGACAGGCAATGGCAAGAGGAAACTTTCGTACTGGGCTGCCAGCAGCAGGTACACAAAAATCAGACAGATGATAAAAATGTAGATTGCCTGATTGCCCGAAAGGATTTCTTCGCGCGTCATACCCGACCAATCGTAACTGTAGCCTCGGGGCAAGGATGTGGCTGCCACCCGTTCCACCGCCTTGATGGCATCGCCACTACTGTAGCCGGGAGCTGCATCGCCGTTGATCATCGCGGAGGTGTACATATTGTAACGCGTCAGTTGCTCGGGGCCATACACCCGTTCCAGCCGGATAAACGTGGAGTAAGGCACCATTTCGCCTTTGTTATTCTTGACGTATAACTGTAGAATATCCTCAGGTTTGGCGCGGTAGTTAGGCGCGGCCTGTACCATTACTTTATACATCTGTCCAAACCGGATAAAATTGGAAGCATAGAAGCTGCCCATATAGGTTTGCAGTGCACTCATGGCCCGGTCAATGGTCACGCCTTTCTTTGCTGCCATCTCCTGATCTACGTGAATCATGTATTGTGGGAAGCTGGCATCAAAGCTGGAAAAAGCGGCATTGATTTCAGGCGTCCGTTCCAGGGCCTCGATAAATTTCTTGGAAACGTCCGCTGTTTCGGTCAGTGACTCGCCCGTGGTACGGTTGAGCAACCGCAGTTCAAATCCACTGGAGTTACCAAAACCAGGCACGGTGGGCGGCGGGAAAAACTGAATGTCGGCGTCCTGAATCTTCTTTGTTTTTTCCTCCAGCAAGGCAATAATATCCTGTACCGATTCTTTTCGCTGGTCCCACGGCTTCAGGTTGATCATCGCCATGCCATAGGAAGCCCCCGCTGCCTCAGTAAGCAAGCTGTATCCAGCCAGTGAAGAATACGTTTCTACCGAAGCAATGCCTCGGGTAACTTTCTGAATGTCGCCTAGCACCTGTTCGGTGCGTTCTACCGTTGCGCCGGACGGCGTCGTAACGTTTACATATACCATTCCCTGATCCTCCGTTGGAATGAAGCCTGTAGGTAAGAACGCCGCCACTCCCCAGGTAGCTACAAAGAAAAATACCAGTAAGCCCAGCGTGACCAGGCGTCGGCTGGCAATTTTAGTCACTGACCACCGGTACTTGTTTTCTACCGACTGGTATCCTTTGTTGAATTTGACAAAGAAACGGTCAAGCAGCCCTTTTTTATGGGTGGTAGTGCCGTGATTGTTCTTAAGCATGAGTGCGCACAATGCGGGCGTCAGCGTAACGGCATTAATCCCTGAAATCACAATGGAAATGGCTAACGTAAGCGAAAACTGCCGGTAGAAAATACCAACCGGCCCACTCATAAAGGCAACCGGAACAAACACGGCCGACATGACCAGTGTAATAGCTACCAGCGCGCCGCTGATTTCACGCATGGCGGCAAAGGTGGCATCGCGTGCCGACAGGTGTTCTTCACTCATTTTGGTGTGTACGGCTTCGACTACCACAATGGCATTGTCTACCACAATACCAATGGCGAGTACCAGCGCGAATAAGGTGAGCAGGTTGATGGAGAATCCCATCAACTCCATGAAAAACAGCGTGCCGACCAATGAAACGGGTACTGCCAGTGCCGGAATGAGAGTGGAACGGAAATCCTGAAGGAAGATAAACACCACCACAAATACTAACAAACAGGCTTCTACCAGTGTGCGGAGTACTTCATGAATGGATGCGTCCAGGAAGCGGGAGACGTCGTAAGAGATATTGTAGGTCATGCCGGGTGGAAAAGAGGATTCCTTTAGTTCTGACATGCGTTGTTTTACATTCTCGATTACCTCTTTGGCATTGGACCCGGGCCGTTGCTTGATCATGATGGATGCCGAATAACGACCATCCGTTTTGGAAACCATGCTGTAGTCCATCGATCCGAACTCAACATCGGCAACATCACGGAGGCGCAACACCGATCCGTCGGCTTCGGCACGCAACACAATGTTTTTGTATTGTTCGGGCTCGAAGAACTTGCCTGTATAACGAAGCACGTACTGGAGCATCTGCGGATTTTTACCCGAACTTTCGCCCGCCTTTCCCGGTGCTGCCTCTACATTCTGGTTTTGGATGGTTTCAATGACTTCGTCGGTAGACACTTCGTACGCCGCCATACGGTCGGGCTTGAGCCATACCCGCATCGAATATTCGCGCGAGCCCATGATCTCGCAGAAACCCACGCCATTGATGCGCTTGAGTTCCTTCAGAACGTTGATGTCGGCAAAATTGTAAATGAACTTTTCACCCGCCAGCGAGTCTTCGCTCATGATGTTGAGGTACATGAGCATGCTGTTCACTTCCTTTTCCGTAGCTACGCCGGCCTTGATTACTTCGGCGGGCAATTCATCAATCACCGTTTGCACACGGTTTTGCACGTTTACCGCCGCCAGGTCAGGATCGGTACCCACCTCAAAAAATACCTGGATCAGCGTGGTGCCATTGTTGCTGGTTACCGAGGTCATGTAGGTCATGCCGGGCACGCCATTGATGGCTCGCTCCAGCGGGGTGGCCACGGCTTTGGTACATACTTCGGCATTGGCGCCTGTATACTTGGCCGTAACGGTAACCGAGGGTGGAACAATCTCCGGAAATTGGGTAATGGGTAAGGTAAATAAGGACAATACCCCTAGCAGCACAATCAGCAGGGAAATGACTAATGACAGGACGGGCCTGTGTATAAAAATATCAAACATACTTGCCTCCGAGGTTTAATGATTAATAAAACACGGAGGTTTGCCAGGTAACGGATCAGATATTTTGTAAGGCAAATGGCAGGCTTACCAATAGGTACAACTGCCAGACCTCGTTTTGCATATGTATTTTTCTCGTTGATGATACATTGGACTTCTTTCAAATTACTATATACCGACAGGTAAAAACCGCCATTTATAGTTCTATTGTATATGCTTTTAAAATACTATCTTTTCGACTGGCAAAACCTCCTTTACACGTTAACGTAAATGCGTTTGGTCCAACACTATTTTGTGCCGGTAAGCAAACTATCCATGGCTACATATTCAGGAATGATCTGAGATCCTTCGCGAATATTCTGGATGCCTTCGTACACAACTTTGTCGCCAGGCTCCAAGCCTGAGTCGACGATGTAAAAGTGAGAGAAACGGGTTTTGGGTTTAAACTCTTTCATCTTCACTTTGTTTTCGTTGTCGACCACAAAAACATAATTTTTATCCTGAATTTCAAAAACCGCTTTTTGAGGAACCATCAAGGCGTCGTCTACGCCGTTTGCTAACCGAACTTTACCTGTAGAGCCATGCTTCAGCATTTTGCTCGGGTTAGGGAAGCGAGCCCGAAACGCAATGGAGCCTGTATTCTCATCAAATTCGCCTTCCAGGGTTTCGATCTGGCCTTTGTGATCGTAGTGCGTGCCGTCGGCAAGCACCAGCCGGGCATTCACATTTTCAGGCTTGGCCTGGCTCAGTTTGGTTTTGGCGTATTGAAGGTATTCGTTTTCGGAAATATGAAAATATGCGTATACCGAGCCGATATCCGAAACGGTCGTTAGCAGGGCGCCGTCTTCTACCAGGCTACCCACCTTGAGTGGAATGCGGTCTATGATGCCATCAAAGGGCGCGCGGATAAACGTATAGGATAGCTTGAGCTGGGCATTGGAATAAGCCGACCGGGCTTCTTCGATTCGGGCGTTGGCGGCAGCCAGCTTGGCTTTGGCTACTTCAAGCTCGGTTTTGGATATTACTTTCTTGTCTACTAGTATCTGTACCCGATCCAGTTCCAGTTCGTTGGTCTTGGCTTCGGCAATGGCACTGGTCAGGTTCGCGTTGGCTTTGGCTACTTCGGCCCGGTATTCGGCGTCGTTTATCTGAAAGAGCGGCTGGCCTTGTTTTACTTCTTTGCCTTCGTCTACCAGAATCTTGTCCAGATACCCCGATACGCGTGCCCGGATTTCGACGTTCCGAACCGCCTGTATGTCGGTTACGTATTCGTGGTGCAAAATGGTGTCTTTTGTAATCAGTTTGGTCACAGGCAATGTTTCTTTTCCTGATTTATCGACCTGGCCGCTTGCTGAGCATCCGCTGATGCCCACGCTTGCCAGTGTTATACTTATCGCTATGTAACTTATGGTTGAGGCTTTCATAAATATGTAATTTGTATGGTGGAGTTATGCTACCGTTTTTCTAATATAAACAACTACACCAAAAAGTAAAAATAATTATAATTAAAACAAGTGTTTTCTTAAAAAAATAGCCAAAATAGTTCTAAAAATACAATTTTTAGATTATTTATTCAGGTTTGTTTCTTTTTGTTTGTGAGTCAATAATACACAAAAAAGAGTAATAATACTCAGTTTTTTGTTAAGTACTATTGATTATACAGAAACGAAAGGATGATTGATCCGGCAGAGACCGGTTTTCTGAGATTTCCCTGAAAAGTACCTTTTTTTAAAATAGTATCTTTCCGAAGACAAAAAACCAGAAACAAGGGATTGCATAGAAAACAAAAAAGCTCCGATTATGTTTTATCGGAGCTTCCTTTATCGTAGTGTATCGTCAGTGCACAATGCCGCATTCCTTGCAAAACTTCTTTTTGCCGGGGCGGTGTTTTTTGGGTTTGTGTTTATGCCCGAAGTAACTTGGATCGTTGTAACGCGGATCTGTTTCCATGTCGTGGGCCATTTTGCGGTACTTTTTGGCATTGGCTTCCTGCAGGTCCTGGGCTCGCTTCATTCCGTCAGCCGCAGTCGTAAACTTTTTTTTGCTGAACTTCATTTCCGACGAAAAAACGCCCGACTCACTGGACGTATTCTTGGCAGAAGAAACATCGGTTGTATAGGCCTTTTCTTTGTCGTTCTTATGCTTTTTCTTCTTGCGTGACTGCGCGTGGCCTTGCGTTGCTACCAGCATGCAGCCCAGTACAAACATTATACACAGGAGTCGTACCATGGATGATTGCATTGTTAAATTAAGGATGTGATAGCCAAACACTTGCGATGGATTTGCATAAAGCCATGCGTAAGTGAAATGCTGACGTTATTTTACCAAATTAACTACCGTAAAATTTGCCGCATACGAGAACCGAATCATGCTGAAATACCTCATTCCTTGCAGAGGGAATATCGACCAATGATTAACTTGTACTAATAACTCCAAAACCGGGGTTTTGATTGTGTCAGGGATACTATTTTTTACCGGGACCGACAGTATTAATACAGGACTGTGGGAAATGGTGCCACTATCAGCCAGAAAGCCGGGTAAGTTTCCGATAAAATTTAACTTATCTCTGCCGGAATCGCACAACTCAAGCCGTATGTTTACGTTGATAGGTAAAAAAAGTTGGTATTCTCAAATCAAATGTATGGCTATTCCACTGAAACAGATCAAAGGAATATCGGATGACCTGGCCGAGGCTTTCCGAAAACAGGGAATTTCTTCAAGCATGGATTTTCTGGATGCGGCCCGTACCGCTGCCCATCGCAAGGAACTATCGGCCAGGACTCATGTCGATACCCGTATGATCCTGGAGATTGCCAACCGTTGCGACCTGACCCGTATCCGCGGGGTTGCGGGTATCTATTCGGATTTACTGGAAGAAGCCGGCATTGATACGGTAAAAGAACTGGCGGGCCGTGTGGCCGAAAATCTGCACAAAAAGATCCGGGAAGTGAACGAAGCCAAGCGTCTTACACGCAGGCCACCGCATCTGGGGGCTATTCAGGACTGGATTGCGCAAGCCAGGCAACTTGATACCGGATTGGAGTATTGACAAAATAACAGCACAAAACAAAGATACAAGTCATCAAAGGAGCTGTTATTTCTGTCGTATGAGGGTTTTGCAAGGTTTTATAATTCAAAACCCCACTTATAGGCAAGCGGGGTTTTGAATCACTGACGGATACTATTTTTTAAATCGCAAATTCCTGCACAGGTACGGTTTCATAGAGTTCTTCAATGAAACCAACCCCGACAGTATTGTTGCTGCCCGGATCGACAAATACAAATCCACCGTTGGCACGATTGGAGGCATACGTATCGGCAAAGACCGGATGGGCCAGCTTGATTGAAAGCAATGCGATGTCGTTAAGTTTCAGTTGGTTGGCACTCACGTGAGCGAGTGTATCAGGCACAATGATGTGCTGCACCGCGTCTACTTTCGCCTTTACCAGCTGATTGCCGTGTTGCAGCCAGTATACCTTGCCGGTAGCCAGAGGCTCGTGAGCCATCCAGCATACGTGAGCTACTACATATTTGGCTGCAATCGGAGCATCACCTTTTTTTACCAGCATGTTGCCCCGGCTGATATCCACATCATCGGCAAGCAACAAGGTGACCGATTCTTTGGCATGCGCCTCCGGCAGTTCTGTCTCAAATTTCTGGATCTTCTTCACCACCGAGCTTTGTCCCGAAGGCAGAACTGTGACCGCATCACCCACCTTAAATACGCCGCTGCTTACTTTGCCGGCATAGCCGCGGTAATCGTGAAACTCATCGGTACGTGGACGTACAACGTATTGCACAGGCATACGAGCCGGTAATTCGGCATTTTCTACTTCGATAGGTGTATCTTCAAGTTCCTGCAATAGGGTTTTGCCTTCGTACCACGACATCCGTTGCGAAGGCTTGGCAATGTTATCGCCGTGCAGACTGCATACCGGTATGAAATCGATGACCTGGCCTTCATATTTGATCTTTTCGGCAAACGCGTAGAAATCAGAAACGATATTGGAAAATACATCCTGCGAAAAATTTACCAGGTCCATTTTGTTTACGCAAACCAACACCTTGGGAATGCGCAGCAGCGTGGAAATAAAGAAGTGGCGGTACGTTTGTTCAACCACTCCGTGACGCGAGTCGATCAGGATGATCGATACCTGTGCCGTCGAAGCACCCGTCACCATGTTGCGTGTATACTCGACGTGGCCCGGACTATCCGCAATGATGTACTTGCGTTTGGGTGTTGAGAAATACACGTGGGCTACATCAATGGTAATGCCCTGCTCGCGTTCGGCAATCAGCCCGTCGGTAAGCAGTGACAGGTCTACGAAATCAAGCCCTTTGCGCTGGCTCGAAGCGGCAATAGCTTCCAGCTTGTCCTGCGGAATCGACTGGGTATCAAATAATAAACGTCCAATCAGCGTGCTTTTGCCGTCATCCACACTGCCGGCAGTATTGAGTCGTAAAATGTCCATAATATTGAATTACGAAGTACGATTTACGAAGTATGATTAATATTAACTCATCCCTCGTAAATTCTTTATTCTTTTATTTTTTGTTTGGCCGTTTTGAGAGAAGCAGTGAAGATCGCAACCAGCTCATCTGCTTCCTTTATAATATCCAGAAGAAGAGTCTCCCTCATTATACCAGATTCTATTAATAACTCTAATCCAATAAAGCGTCTCATCTGCTTCCTCTTCTACAATTTTCAGTTTGTTAATAAAATCAGCAGTTGATTTTGCCCGACAGGCAGCCCGGTAATTAGCCCCAACAGATGTTCCCGAACGCAATAGTTGACGACCAATTACATTTCCGGTTTGGGTCTTTGGTAAGCTTTCAACTAATCGAATAATTCTAACAGCAAAGCATTTAGTGCGTTTAATCAATTCACTTTTCATAAGAAGTACAGATACACAGTTTTATTCTTTTATAGAACCACTATCTGAAAAAGTAACCCAATCGTACCTCATACTTCTAAAATCGTAAATCAAAAATATCCTTCCTGTTTGCGTTTTTCCATCGCGGCTTCGCTGCGTTTGTCGTCAATGCGGGCACCCCGTTCGGAGATAACAGCACTGAGAATCTCTTCGATGATGCCATCAATGGTATTGGCATACGATTCTACGGCGGCTGTACACGTCATATCACCAACCGTACGGAACCGCACCACCCGTCGCTGTACTTCTTCGTCGGCAGAGGTATGCAGGAATTCGGAATGTGGCCATATCATGCCGTCACGTTCAATAATGTCCCGCTCGTGGGCATAATAAATGGACGGAATGCCGATGCCTTCCTCGCGAATGTAGTTCCACACGTCCAATTCGGTCCAGTTGCTGATCGGGAATACGCGTACGTTTTCACCCACGTTGATCTTGCCATTCAGAATGTCGAACAGTTCGGGTCGCTGCCGTTTGGCATCCCACTGCCCAAACTCATCACGCACCGAGAAGATGCGTTCTTTGGCCCGCGCCTTTTCTTCGTCGCGGCGGGCACCGCCAATGCAGGCATCCAGCTTCAGTTCTTCAATCGCATCCAGCAGGGTTACGGTCTGCAAGGCATTCCGGCTGGCGTATTTGCCGGTCTCCTCTTTCACTTTGCCCTGGTTAATGCTGTCCTGCACGTAGCGTACCGTCATGTTCAGGTGCAGCTCTTTGGCAAGCTGGTCGCGAAACTCCAGGGTTTCCGGGAAGTTATGGCCAGTATCAATGTGTAATAACGGAAACGGAATACGGGCCGGATAAAAAGCTTTCTGTGCCAGGCGAACCAGCGTGATGGAATCTTTGCCACCGGAAAACAACAATGCCGGACGCTCAAACTGGGCGGCTACTTCGCGAATGATGTAGATAGCTTCGTCTTCTAACTGACGCGGAAACTTTCTTTTTAAGGATGCACTCATGCGTACATTAAGTAAATGAGCAAATAAATAAATGAGTAGGTTTTTGCCTTTGGGCAGATGCTATTTTATCAGGCTTGACGAGGCTGCCACCGGTATCTCGCTGGAGGCGGATTCGTGCAAGCCGCATTCTTTATGAGACGATTCCCACCACCAGCGGCCGGCCCGCAAATCTTCGCCCGGCTCGATGGCCCGGGTGCATGGCGCGCAGCCGATACTCTTGAAGCCTTTGTTGTACAAACGGTTATACGGAACGCGGTTTTTGTCAATGTATTGTTCTACTTCTTCCAGGCTCCACTCGATCAGCGGATTGTACTTGATCAGCTGGTTTCCTTCGTCCCATTCAAGCAGATGCATGTTTTGCCGGTTTTCGGATTGGCCGCCCCGCAAGCCGGTAATCCAGATAGAGACACCTTGCAACGCTCTTTTCAACGGCTCAATCTTGCGGACAAAGCAACACTCCTTGCGGTTGGCTACCGAATCATAAAAACTGTAAGGTCCTTTTTCGGTAACCAGCTTTTCAACGGCTTGCTTATCCGGAAAGTATACCTCGATGAGTTGCTTGTATTTGCCCAGGGTTTCATAATAGGTCTGGTAGGTTTCTTCAAACATCCGGCCCGTATCCAACGTAAATACCCGAACAGGCAAGTGGTTGCGAAAAACAATGTCACTGATGACCTGATCTTCATGCCCAAACGAGGTCGAAAAAGCTACTTTGCCTGGAAACAAACCCGTAAGCTCCGCAATGGCTTCTGCAATGGGTTTTCCCTCAATTTTGCTAAATAGTTGATCTATCTCCTGTTGCATATAAAAATATAGGAAAAGTAAATGCGAATGTAATATATAATCTATGGATTTAATAGGGATTTTAAGTATTTTTTACTAAATCTGTATTTCAATCCATAAAATATTGGATTTGTACTATTATTGCGATTCAAGATTGGCTTGGGTATTTCCCCCAAAGGTAGCAACTGAAGGAATAAGGCGGAACTGGTTATCTGTAGAAAATTGCTGCAAAATATCATTGTAATTGTAAAACACAATTTCCTGTACGACAATCAGTGACCGGGAAGCGAGAGGTCTTCCTGAATGGAGTCACGTACTTTGCCTTGGTAGCATTGCAGCACCCGTCCCGGATGAGATTGCAGGAAAGCATGATTATGGGTAGCCATCAGCACGGCAGTACCACTTTTGTTGATGTTGAAAAATAATTGGAGTATTCCTTCCGCCACTTCCGGATCGAGGTTGCCGGTAGGCTCATCTGCCAGCAGAAGCAAAGGTTCGTTGAGCAGGGCACGAGCCACTACCACCCGTTGCTGCTCGCCACCCGACAGCTGGTGTGGCATTTTAGTATCTACAGCCCCCAGGCCTACCTGCATCAGCACTTCGGCGATACGCCGTTTCATCTTGGCACGGTCGGTCCAGCCAGTAGCCCGCATCACGAACAAAAGGTTTTCGGCTACGGTGCGGTCAAAAAACAACTGGAAATCCTGAAACACAATACCGAGTTTCCTACGCAGGTAAGGAATGTCGCGTTTTTGCAGGTTGTGGATTTCAAAATCGGAAATGGTGATTTTTCCGGATTGTAGGGGAAGGTCGGCATACAAGGTTTTCAGCAGCGAGGTCTTGCCACTGCCCGTCCGCCCGATCAGGTACACAAATTCTCCTTTGTTGATGGCAAAGTTGACTTCATCCAGCACTGGTTTTTCGGACTGGAGGATCTGCGCATCGGTTACCTGAACAATCGGAGCATCAGAAAACATTTTTCAAATGGTTGGATGGGTGAATGGCGCGATGGTCGAAAATAGTATGGTCTGGAAAACCAAAACCTGCTTGCTCAACCACCGGCGCATTAGAGAGTCAAAGGCTGAAGCTTGCCAAACGGCAGTTCCCGGATCAGCTTTTCCAATTCGGTTTCTTTGCCTTCCAGCCCGTATTTCTCAAGGTTTTTGAGCGGACGGTCGGCACGGAAATACGCAATGAGAACAAATTTCTCGTCGCGCAACTGAATGTAATCCGGAATTTTAGCTTTGCCTTTGACTTTGATGATATACATGTTCGTTTGTCGGTTACAGTTTACCGTTGCGGATCGGTTCATACCAACACTGGGGTTTTCGGTTTTCAAAAGATACTATTTGCCAACGGTAAACTATAAACGAAAAACCGCAAACGTTGTTTATCCGTTTCCTTTGCGGTAGTCGGCCAGGAATTTTTCCAGACCAACATCGGTCAACGGGTGTTTCAGCAAGGCCAGAATTGCACTCAGCGGACCGGTCATCACATCGGCTCCCAGTTCGGCACATTTGATGATGTGCATCGGGTGGCGCACCGAAGCGGCCAGGATTTCGGTCTCGTAGCCATAGTTCTGGTAAATGGTCACAATGCTTTCGATCAGAGCCAGTCCGTCGGTAGCCACATCGTCCAGGCGGCCGATGAAAGGCGATACGTACGAAGCACCGGCTTTGGCAGCCAGCAACGCCTGTCCGGCCGAAAATACCAGCGTGCAGTTGGTGCGGATGCCTTTGTTGGTAAAATATTTGATGGCTTTGATGCCGTCTTTGATCATCGGAATTTTTACTACGATTTTCTCATCAATCTCTGCCAGTTCTTCGCCTTCACGTACCATGTTTTCAAAATCAGTAGCAATCACTTCTGCACTTACGTTGTTATCAACAATCTCGCAAATGGCTTTGTAATGTGCCAGAATGTTGTTCTTGCCCGTAATGCCTTCTTTCGCCATCAGTGATGGGTTGGTGGTTACACCGTCCAATACACCCAAATCATGCGCCTCACGAATTTCATTCAAATTAGCTGTGTCAATAAAAAATTTCATTGGAATAGATGAGTTAAGGTTTTAGAAAAACAATTTATACGTATGTAAGGAATGTCTGTTGATAAAGCTCGGGAAATAATGTATTACAGGGAGCAAAGGTAGAAAAGACACCAGTGAAAGAAAAGAAAAACCCGCAACGTTTATGAAAACCTTGCGGGTCAAAGTAAAAAAGCAAGTCGAGTATCGCACCGCTACAACCGCTTACCCTTGCTGCGGTCAAGCCCTGGGGGAGTTCAGCAGGAGCTGGTCGTACCGACTTGCGGGTGCAAAGATATAAAAATATTTTATTGCTAAAAATACGGAATGGTAAAATTGTTTGCAGGCTGCTGAAAATAGTATCTTTTCAAAGAGCAAAACCGCCGGTCTTTGAATGCTTTGTTTTATCTGTGCTTCCGGTGGTTGCGCATTTCTTTGCGGCGCTGGCGTTCTCCTTTTTTGGTGCCCGGGCATGCGCAGTCCTTGTTTTTCTTGTGCTGGTCGCCGCTTTTGAAAAAACCGAACGGATCGGGAGCGTTGCGTGCCGAGGCAATGGCTGCTGCCCGCGAGTCGTCCTGCGTATGGGCACTGCTCGATTTGCTCTTTTTGGGTTTGCTGCGTTGTGCCGAAGCCGGTGCTGTCCATAGCAAAATACCCAGCACAAATATCCAGCTAAAAGTGTGTAGTTTCATGGTATTGTCAGAATTGTAGTCTTTCAGGATTTTCGACATTTAAATGGGCAATCGGTTTAGTTGCATCAGGTTTCCATCGCTTGACAAAAGCCTGCCGTCAGAAGTAATCAGTCTGGTAATTTAGGCAAATTAATACCGAAAAAGCTAATTTGTAACCTTAAGATAAAACGAAAATCATGTAAGATATTTTATTGTAACAAAGAATAATTACTTTTAGCTAACTAAAAACCCAAACCTTACTCCAGAAGAAACACTTTACTCCGTGAAAAATCTATTCCGAAAAAAACAGGTCAGCCAGATCCTGACTGACCTCAGCAACCGCGAAGAGCACCACGGCGGCCTCAACCGCGTACTCAAACTCTCGGACCTGGTATCCTTTGGCATTGCAGCTATCATCGGGGCTGGTATTTTCAGCACCATCGGCAACGCCAGCTACAACGGCGGGCCGGCCATTGCCCTGCTGTTTGTATTCATTGCCATTGCCTGTGCCTTTACCGGACTTTGCTATGCACAATTTGCCGCCACTGTGCCCGTAAGCGGCAGCGCGTATACGTACGCCTATGTATCGTTTGGTGAAGTATTTGCCTGGATCATTGGCTGGGCATTGATTCTGGAATATGCCGTATCGAATATGGTGGTTGCCATCGGGTGGTCGGGTTACTTTACCGAAATGCTCGAACGGTTTGGTATGGCTATGCCCGAATACTTCGCCACCGATTACGTAACGGCACGCAATGCTTTTCGGGAATACGAACAAGCCGTGAAGGCAGGTACGGCAGGCGAACTTTCGTCCGAAATCCTCAAGCAGAAGGAAGCCTTCGAAACCGCTCCTGTGCTGGGAGGCATAAAACTGTTGCTCAACATTCCGGCGTTTGTAGTTACTGCCATCATTACGGCACTGGTATACATTGGTATCAAAGAATCGCGCACCACAGGCAATTTGCTGGTCGTTTTCAAAATCATTGTGATTCTGGTTGTTATCGTGACCGGTGCTTTCTTCATTGACGGCGGCAACTGGGACCCGTTTACCCCCAACGGAATGGGAGGGGTATTGCTGAGTGTCTCATCGGTGTTTTTTGCCTTCATTGGTTTTGATTCCATTTCAACCACAGCCGAAGAGTGCGAAAATCCGCAGCGCGACCTTCCGCGGGCCATGATCTATGCCCTTGTCATCTGCACGGTATTGTATGTATTGATAGCGTTGGTGTTGACCGGAATGGTCCACTATAAGGAACTGCGGGTCGATGATCCGCTGGCCTATGTGTTTGGCAATCTGGCGCAGAAAGCCGACGGTCCGGTAAAGACATTTCTGAATATGATGGGCAGTATCATTGCCGTGAGTGCGGTCGTAGCCATGACCAGTGCCTTGCTGGCGTATCAGGTGGGGCAGCCGCGCATCTGGATGACCATGAGCCGCGACGGACTGCTCTGGAAGCGGTTTTCAACCATTCATCCCCGTTTCAAAACCCCTTCGTTTGCCACGATTGTCACCGGATTTCTGGTGGGGATACCATCCTTGTTTCTCAACATGCAGTTTGTGACCGACCTGACCAGCGTAGGAACCTTGTTTGCGTTTATCGTTGTGTGTGCGGGTGTATTGTACCTGGATAGGAAAGCATTGAGTGAAAGTGCCAAATTTAAAGTGCCCTATATTGATGGTCAGTTTATCATTGGTGGCTTGCTGATTGTAACGTTGGGATTAACGATCTGGAAGCTGGGCTTTGTCGAAACGATTACGGAACGTCCGCTGCTGGTCGTTTTCTGGTTGGTGTGGGTTGTACTGGCGATTGAAAGCTATCGGAAACATTATTCAGTGATTCCAGTGCTAGGTATTCTGACCAACCTGTATCTGATGACGGAACTGGGTATTTCCAATTGGCTGATTTTTATTGTTTGGCTCGCCATCGGCCTGCTGATTTATTTCATGTATGGATTCCGTAACAGCAAATTGGCCAAGCAGCCAGCCTGATCGTTTCTAATCCGTTAGCCCGACATTTCACAACGTGCAAATGCCAACGGCAACTCAGACAGGGGTTGCCGTTGGTAGTTGAGCCTGTTTGTTGACAGAAGTAGTTATAAAAAATAGTATCTTTTGAAAACGGAAAACCTGCCTGCGCATACGCACGGCAGTTCCTAAATTTTTCCATAAACTGCATGTCCAAACAGAAAAGCCCGGCGGGATGCTCTTCAGGAAAATTCGCCTGTTAGATATTTGCATTAGAACTATGCCAAGGCTGGATTGGATTTATTATATTTGTTATTCTTCACTTGTGAATAGAGCAATGAATATGTATAAAAAGCTCTTGGTAAGCCTTGGATTAGGTGGCTTGGTCGTTTTTCTTCTGTTTCAGTGGATTCCACAGGAGAAAGTGGACTTCAATGCCGACGTGCGTCCAATCCTCAACACCAAATGCATCTCGTGCCACGGCGGTGTCAAGGAAAGCGGAGGCTTCAGTCTTTTCTCGCGTGAAGATGCCCTGAAACCAACCAAGTCGGGCAAACCGGCCATTCTTCCCGGAGATCCGGACGACAGCGAATTCATGAAGCGGCTTACGCACCACGATCCGGAAGAGCGTATGCCTTACCACGCCGACCCGCTGAAACCCGAAGAAATTGAAGTGTTGCGCCGCTGGATCAAGCAAGGCGCCCACTGGCAGGATCACTGGGCGTATCTGAAACCCGCAAAACCGGCTGTTCCTGAAATAGATACCACCTGGGGAAACAATGCGATAGATAAATTTATCCTGGAACACCTGCAAAAGGAAGGACTACGCCCTTCCCCACCTGCGGATCGGGCTACGTTGTTGCAGCGGTTGAGTCTCGACTTAACGGGACTGCCACCAACCGAACAGGAAATAGTATCTTTTGTAAATGACAAAACCCCCGGTGCCTACGAAAAGCAGGTAGACCGTCTGCTGGCCTCACCGCATTTTGGCGAACGGTGGGCAGCCATGTGGCTTGACCTTGCTCGTTATGCCGATAGCCGGGGCTATGAAAAAGATTCGCCACGTACCATCTGGCGGTTTCGGGATTATGTCATCCGATCGTTTAACGAAGACAAGCCGTTTGATCGGTTTACCATCGAACAACTGGCAGGCGATCTTCTTCGCCAACCGACAGACGATCAGTTGATTGCCACAGCCTACCATCGCAATACCACCAACAACGATGAAGGCGGCACCGACGATGAGGAGTTCCGCACCACGGCTATCATTGACCGTGTCAACAATACCTGGGAGGTGTGGCAGGGTACAACCATGGGCTGCGTGCAATGTCATTCACACCCGTATGACCCGGTGCGGCACGAAGAATTTTACCATTCGATGGCATTTTTTAACAACAGCCGCGACGAAGACGTACCCGACGAGTCACCCACGCTGGTAACTTACAAGTCTGAGGATGAACCAGCCATCAACAGCATCAAAGCCTGGATTCAAAACCAGCAATTGGGTAGTGAGACCAATGCCGCCATTGGCCAAACCCTGTATCTGCTCCGTCTCAACGAACCAAAGGTGCATCCGCATTCGTTTGATTCCCTGACCAATGCTGCCCTCATGGATGGCAAATGGATGGGCATTGGCCACAAGGGATACGCCCGCCTGAAAGCGATTGACCTGACAGGCAAGCGATACCTGTTGTTTAAAGGTGGGCACGGAGATGAGAATTGTCGGCTGGAAATCAGAAAAGACAAATTGGATGGGGAGATCATCGCATCGGTTCAGGCTCCCGGCAAAAAAAATGTCTGGGACACGCAGCAAACCCTGATCGACCTCAAGCCTACGCAGGGCAAACATATCCTGTACTTTGTGGCGTATAATCCCAAAGCCAAGAACCCGCAGGATTATGCGGTTTCGTTTCAATGGCTGCATTTTGCCAACCCCTTGCCCGGGTACGACAAGCCGGGTTTCGATATTGTGAAAGATACTATTTTAGCGCTGCTCAATCGCAAAGACCCTGACCGTACGCCGGTAATGCTCGAAAATCCGCAGGCGTTTCATCGGAGAACGCAGGTGTTTGAACGCGGCAACTGGCTCACCAAAGGCAAAGAAGTCCAGCCCGCGACACCAAAATTCATGGCAAGCTTTGCGAAGTACCCAAAAAATCGCCTGGGCCTGGCACAATGGCTGGTGAGCCGTGAAAATCCGCTGACTGCCCGTGTGACGGTTAACCGGTTTTGGGAACAACTATTCGGAACGGGTATTGTCGAAACGCTGGAAGACTTTGGTTCGCAGGGACTAAAACCATCCCATCCCGAATTACTCGATTACCTGGCTGTTACATTTCGTGACGATTACCAGTGGCATGTCAAGAGACTGCTCAAATTACTGGTGATGTCGGCTACGTACCAGCAATCATCGAAAGTTTCCAAACAACTGATTGAGAAAGATCCTGCCAACCGTTACCTGGCGCGTGGCCCACGGGTGCGACTTACCGCTGAACAGGTTCGCGACCAGGCGCTGGCCGTCAGTGGACTGCTAAGCTTGAAAATGTACGGCAAAAGTGTGATGCCGCCCCAGCCCGACGGGGTATGGCAGGTGGTATACAGCGGCGACCAATGGAAAACCAGTGAAGGCGAAGATGCTTTCCGGCGAGGCATTTATACATTCTGGCGCCGCTCGGTACCGTATCCATCCATGGTTACCTTCGACGCGGCTGGACGGGAAATCTGCGTATCGCGACGCATTCGTACCAATACGCCACTGCAAGCCTTGGTTACGCTCAACGATACGGTATACATCACCGCAGCCCGCGGCTTGGCAGCCCGAATGCAAAAGGCCGGTGGCAATACCGAAAACCAACTCAGCGCAGGCTACCAGTTGGCGCTTTTCAAGGAAATAAAGCCCGCTACACTGAAAGTACTGAACGAATTATACCAGAAAGCAGACCTGTATTACCAGCAAAAACCGAAAGAAGCTGCCAAAATATTGGGTGAGAAAAAAGCCGGTTCACGTAAAGTCATGCAGCCGGTTTCTACACAAAGCACCACTGTCACAGAAACACGCCACCGCGCCTGCCTGACGGTCGTTGCCAATGCCATTATGAATCTGGATGAGTTTGTGATGAAAGAATGAGCCAGAGAGTTCTTCAAAGAAATAGTATCTTTCACAGATAGAAAACCCGGTTGTTATAACAGCGAAAAACAAAAACATGGATCTATTTAACGAAGCCATTCGCCGTCAGGCCGAATACATGACGCGGCGGCATTTTTTGTGGAAGTGCACCACCGGCATGGGGGCCATGGCGCTGGGTTCGCTGACGGGGTGTTTTTCAGACACGCAAGATGTTGCCGAGACACAAACTGGTGTTGTACGCGACCTGTCGAGGCCATTTGCCACGTTGCCGCCGCACTTTGCACCCAAAGCCAAGCGAGTCATTTTCCTGCACATGGCCGGGGCACCGTCGCAACTGGAACTGTTTGACTACAAACCTGAACTTCAGAAGTTGGACGGGCAGTTATGTCCTCCCTCATTATTGGAAGGCAAGCGGTTTGCCTTTATCAAAGGTGTGCCCCAGATGCTGGGTCCGCAAGCCAAATTTAGTCAACACGGGCAGTCAGGCGCATGGGTTTCGGAACACCTGCCTGAGTTTGCCAAGATGGTTGATGAAGTGACGTTTCTCAAAGCCATGCACACCGACCAGTTCAACCACGCTCCGGCACAGTTACTTATGCAGACGGGCCATGCCCGGCTGGGTCGCCCGAGCATGGGTGCCTGGGTCACCTATGGGCTCGGTTCAGAAAACGAAAACCTGCCCGGCTTTATCGTCTTGTTGTCTGGCGGCAAGTCGCCCGATGCCGGCAAGGCGGGATACGGAAGCGGCTTTTTGCCAACCGTGTACCAAGGCGTGGAATGCCGCAGCAAAGGCGAGCCGGTATTGTACGTGGAGAATCCCGAAGGCATGAACCGCGACCTGCGCAAAGCTTCACTGGATGCCATTAACTCTATTAACAAGCTGCAACACGAAGAAACCGGTGATCCGGAAACCATTTCACGGATCTCGCAATACGAAATGGCGTTTAAAATGCAGGTGTCGGTGCCCGAAGTCATGAACATCAACGATGAGCCGCAGTGGGTGCACCAGATGTACGGTACCGAACCCGGCAAAGCCTCTTTTGCCAACAATTGCCTGCTGGCCCGGCGACTGGTCGAACGGGGTGTGCGGTTTGTGCAGCTTTTCGACTGGGGTTGGGATTCGCACGGCAACGACCCAGCTAATGCACTGGACAAAGGCTTTTCCACTTTATGCCATACCATTGACACGCCCATTGCAGCTTTATTGAAAGATCTGAAAATGAGAGGCTTGCTTGACGAAACGCTGGTGGTTTGGGGAGCGGAATTCGGCCGTACGCCCATGCAGGAAAACCGGGAAGGCAAGCCGATGGCATTCAAGGGACGTGACCACCACACCGAAGCGTTTACGGTCTGGATGGCGGGTGGCGGTGTAAAACAAGGCTATACCCACGGCGAAACCGACGAAATCGGCTACTACGGCATCAAAGACCGCACCGACATTTACGACTTGCAGGCCACCATTCTGCATTGCCTGGGCTTTAACCATGAAAAATTAACATATCCCTTCCAGGGCCGCAACTTCCGCCTGACCGACGTACATGGTAAAGTGATTCAGAAAGCGTTGGCGTGAAAGCGAGGTTTTTGCTCTTCAAAATATATTATTTTTATCATCGCTAACCCTTACAATGCTATGAAAATTGTGCTGTTTACCATTGCACTGCTCGTAAGCCTTACCAGCGAGGCAAGCGAAATGATCCTGAAAGGCGAAATAGTCGGAAAGTATCATGCCAAGGAGGTGCTTATCTCACTTCCTAGCACTTTAGCAGGTAAAAACATCTATAAACTACCTGTTGAAAATGGCCTATTCGAGTTAAGAGGAACGCTAGCCTATCCAGGTTTGGCTCTTATCCGGACTGAAGAAACCCAACAGGAATTTGGCTTATGGCTGGACAATACTGCTATCGAAGCCATTTTTGAAATTTATCAGCATCCGGAGTTCGGTAATTCTCTCTTTTTTTCTACTAACTCAGCTAAAGGCTCCACAGATGTTGAATTTTATACCAATCTGTACAACGATGTAAAAAAAGCAAACCAAGACCATTCGTTAGCAGCAAGCCAGAAGATGGAAAAGTTGCGTCAAATAATTGAAGAATATATTCAACAGCATCCCGCTTCGTATCTGTCGCTGCATTTGGCTCAATCTTATATGGATGAATATGCCTTTGGCGAGGGCTGGGGCAAGAAGTACCTGAGCATGCTGGATGGCGCAGTGCTAGATTCAGAGCCTGCCAGGGATTTGTTCCGAAAAATCAAACGCGATGATACCAATCGTCCGGGAAACATCGTGGCTGATTTCCATTTACCGGATGCAAATGGTCGACTGGTCTCGCTTTCGTCTTTCAAAGCCAGATACATTCTACTGGAATTCTGGTCTTCGTGGTGTGGCCCTTGCCGCAAAGAAAATCCGGCACTGGCCAGTATTTACAACGTCTATCGGGAAAAAGGGCTGGAAATTGTCAGCATTTCACTGGACGACACCAAAGAACATTGGCTCAATGCCATTCAGAAAGATGGATTGACTTGGCCGCAGTTATGTGATTTGCAGGGATGGAAAGGCCCGGTAGGCAAGCAATTTAATCTGGCCGGAATTCCGTACAATATTTTACTGGATGAAAACCGAAAAATTGTGGCTGTCGGACTGCACGGCGAAGAACTGACCAAAGAATTAGCCAAGCGGTTGTTAAATTAAAAATAGTATCTTCTCAATAGCGAAAACCTCGTCATTATATAAATACAATGCTAGTAATTCTCCTGCAAGCTCAATCGACACCGGAATGGGTACTGTTTTTAGGTCGGTTCCATCCGCTACTGGTGCACTTACCCATTGGCATACTAATCATCGCGGCGCTGATTGAGTTTTTTGCGCGTACTCCCAAACTTCAGGCGTTGCGCGAGGCCAATAATTTTGTGTTGTTCTGGGGGGCATTGACAGCGACATTCGCTTGTGTATTAGGCTATTTGCTTTCGCAAAGCGGTGGCTATGATGAGGACGCACTGGATACCCACGCCTGGTTGGGCTATGCCGTGGCTGGAACCGCCTGGCTGGCGTATATTCTCAAACGCAGCCAGACCAGTGTGATTCACAAAGTATATGTACCTGTATTTACCGCTTCGGTGTTGTTAATTTTCGCCGCAGGTCATTATGGCGGTAATCTTACCCATGGCTCCGATTACCTGACGCAATACATGCCCAATCCGCTGCGTTCGGTGGCCGGACTGCCACCTCGCAAAGAAAAATCGGAGGCAAAGAAGATTACGGACATCAACCAGGCGCTGGTGTATCAGGATCTGGTGCAACCGGCTCTGGACCAAACGTGTGTGAGCTGTCACAACGCCGAAAAGCAAAAAGGCGACCTGCGGATGGATACACCCGAACTGTTGCGCAAAGGCGGTGAAAACGGACCCATCTTCATAGCTGGCAACGCTGAAACCAGCGAAATGCTCAAGCGGATTCACCTGCCGCTGGAAGACGACGACCACATGCCCCCCAAGGGCAAACCCCAACCCAGTGATCAGCAGATTGCTTTGTTGACCTGGTGGATCAATCAAGGAGCTCCGTTTGACAAAAAAGTTGCCGATCTGAAAGTTTCCGATGAAATCAAACCAGTTTTGGCCTCTTTCACACAAGGTGCTACACCTGCGGTGGAAGACGGAAGTCGTCCGGCGGCTATTTTGGTAGCTAACGTTCCCAAAGCCGATGCAAAAGCAATCGAAGCGTTGCGCCAACAAAGTGTAATCGTTTTGCCGGTGGCCCAGGACAATAACCTGCTGGAAGTGAGCTTTGTAAATGCTAAAAGCTTTAATGATACGCAAGTGGTTCTGCTCACGCCGGTAGCCCAGCAAACCGTATGGCTTAAGCTTGGTCGCACACAGATTGGCGACAAAACCATAGCCGAGCTAAGCAAATTCAAAAACCTGAACCGCTTGCATCTGGAGTTTACCAATGTGACCGATGCCGGACTGAAAAACCTGAAATCAGCGCAATCGCTTCAGTACCTCAACCTGATTGGTACGGCGATTACCGATCAGGGATTGAAAGAGTTGGGTACACTCAAAACCCTCAGAACCCTTTACCTCTGGCAAACGAAGGTTACACCACAGGGAGTAGCTGACTTGCAAAAAGCATTGCCCGATACCGAAATCAACACGGGTATGGAGGAACAAGGCCCTGCGGCTAGTGTACAGAAGCTTGTGTCCCAGCAAAACTGAAGATAAACCCAACTGGCGCAAGCATCCGCTTGTGCCAGAAAAATAGTATCTCCCAAAAACACAAAACCTGCAATGGTCAAATAATTGATTGCGAACCACTTGCTACTTCGGAATTACAATTGCTATCTTTGCAGGCCTCAACAACGATACCGATAATCTCCGTTTCCCGATTGAAAAACCAGCATGATTAAACCTTTAAGACCGCTGTTATTGCTCCTGTATGTTGCTGTTTTTCTGGCGATTGCATTAGTTCTCCTTCCTTCCGAGTTCCGCATTACCGACACACTTAGCTTTCGGTCGTTTTCAATCAAAAGCTTGTTTGAAAAACCGCAGGATTCGTATGCCGATATTTCGGGCATCACTTCGCAGTTTTCAACAGCCGATTCGGCCATTGCGCAGCCTCCGGTGATTGCCAATGAAAAGATTGATACGCAGAAAACCGTTCTGGATACCGTTCGGGCGGTTAGTTTACCTGTCGAGAGCAAATACCGGCTACAATTTCCCGAAGGTGACTCGACCGTGCTGAATAAGTTTTTCATGGCCTTGCGCGAGCAATCCTCAACGCAACTGATTCGCGTGCTCCATTACGGCGATTCACAGATCGAAGGCGACCGGATTTCATCGTATTTGCGCAACCGGCTGCAACAGAGGTTTGGCGGCTGTGGCGTAGGATTGGTGCCGTTGCTCGATGTGGTAGGCAGCCGCATGTCCATCGCCCAGTATTCCGATCCGGAATGGCAAAAGCTGTTTGCATACAGCAACGGATTCAAAAAAACGCAGGTAGACAGCTACGGGGTTATGGGAGCGGCGTTCCGGTATTCGGCCCCGGCCAAGTCGGTGAAAGAAAGCTATTTCGCCATGAAGATTGATACCATCCGGGATACTTCGCAACACGCCATTTATGTGCCGCGCAAAAGGCCCGGAGTGCTGGTATCCTATGCTGAGCTGCGACGAGGCTACCCGCGTGACAAGCAAGCCCAAGTGATCAAACTGCTGTACCGCAATCCGGAGGCTCCGTTTCAGGTGGCGTTTCAGGAAAATTTTGACAGCCTGCAACAGGTACGCATCGATACCAGTTCGCAATTCAAGGTATATACCCATCGCCTACGCAAAGATTTTGACAAACTGACACTTACGTTCAATGGCTCGCCGGGACCAGAGTTGTACGCCGCTTCGTTTGATTGCGACAAAGGGGTGGCTGTGGATAACATCCCTTTTCGGGGAAGCTCGGGTACAGATTTTACACGTATGAATGCCGAAGTGCTGGGTACGCAAATCAAAGCCCTCAATGTACGGATGGTGATTCTTCAGTTTGGGGTCAACATTGTGCCGTATGTGCAGAAAGACTACTCGTATTACGAACAAGCATTGTACCGGCAGTTGAAACTATTCAAGGAGCTGGCTCCCGAAGCGTCAATACTGGTGATTGGCGTTTCGGACATGTCGCGTCGCGAAGGCGGCTCCTATGTGTCGTATCCCAACATCGAAGCCATCCGCGATGCCCAGCGGAAAGCGGCCTTCCGGGCAGGTTGTGCCTTCTGGGATACGTTTGTGGCCATGGGCGGCAAAAACTCGATGCCCAGCTGGGCATTTGCCAAGCCCGCCCTGGCCAAGCAGGACTTCATTCACTTTACGCCCAAAGGGGCCATGATCATCAGTGAGATGCTCTACAAAGCATTGATCAACGAATACGAAAAGTACCGGGCCAAAGCTACTGTAGCAGTGCAGTAGCGTTTCGCGTTTACAGTTTACCGTTGAAAAATAGTATCTCTCAAAAATGAGAAACCAACGGTAAACTGTAAAACGGTAAACGCCTTAGTTAGCCCAGTAATCGACCACGCAGACTCTATCCAAATACGGTCCCAAGACTTTGCCAAACTCCTTGTGAGCCGGATGCGGCAGGTAGGCGTCCCGGTCTTTCTCGGATGCAAACGTTACAAAAAAGCAGTGCGTGTATCCTTGCGAGAGGCCCTCGGGGCTATTGTTGGTACCAAATTCAAATCCTTTGATTTCTTTGATTTTGGAAGGAAGTGCCGCAAACGCATTTTCGACTTCCTTGATTTGCTCGGGAGTAGTCCCGTCTTTGAATTTGAACAAAACAACGTGACGCAGCACTTTGGGAGAAGCAGTTTTTTTCATGGATTGACCGTACGATGAGAAAACAATACAAAAAGCAAGGCAACAAAACAGGGCAAAGGTAATACGTTTCATAGAACGGGAAGTTAAAAAGTGATTTGTTAAAACTTTGTGCTAAAATAGTATCTTTCATGAAGCAAAAACCTCAAAGCTTCTTTTTTCTGAACAAATGGTATTGGTAGCTTTCGCCGGATGTACGATCTGGCGGTTCGGTGGCAAAGTAATGCGACCAGCTGTTCAGGTATTCCCAGCCGTTCTGGTGCAGAAAATTAAACACATCCATGTCACTTTTGAACGTCTTCAGTTGGCCGTCCGGCGTTTGCAGCGCCGATTCCTCTTCGGCTTTGAAAAAATTATTTTGGCCGTAATCAACCGAAGCTCGGATGACTGTAATACCCTCCTCTCGTTCATCCCAGATAGAAACTTTGATGTAGGCCACATCCGGTGCGGTAGTCAGATTTTTACCCAATACAAGTACCTGTGAGTGAGTAGGCAGAGCCACCGAAAGCAGCCCGAACAGAAGTAGAAAAATTTTCATAGAAGTAGTTTTTAACGTAACCCTTCCCCAAAAACCGTTCCGTTTTCATCTGTCAAAATAGTATCTTTTCGGAAGCCAAAACCCCGGTTTGGCATCAGGCTGCTTTCTGTTGTTGGCTTTTTTTGTAACTTTCGGGCATGTTCATCGAACCCCATCTTGGCAAATACCACCGCGACCAGAATCTCCGCACCACCGGCTGGATTGAGGTGATCTGTGGGTCGATGTTTTCGGGAAAAACGGAAGAACTGATCCGGCGACTCAACCGCGCCTCCATTGCCCGCCAACGCGTGGAGATATTCAAACCCGCCATCGACAAACGCTACCATGACATTGACGTGGTTTCGCACAACGCCAACTCCATGCGCAGCACGCCCATCGGCACGCCACAGGAGATTTTTCTGTGGACCGGCGACTGCGAAGTCGTGGGCATCGACGAAGTGCAGTTTTTTGATGAAAGCCTGGTTGATGTGTGTGTGACGCTGGCCAATAGCGGCAAACGCGTCATTACCGCAGGCCTCGACATGGATTTTCAGGGTAAGCCTTTCGGATGCATGCCCGCCCTGATGGCCGTAGCCGAATTTGTCACCAAAGTACACGCCATCTGCGCCGTTTGTGGTAGTGTCGCCTCCTATTCGTTTCGGCTCAATCCGTCGCAGGAAAAGGTTTTGCTTGGCGAAACCGAAAGTTACGAGGCCCGTTGCCGCCGCTGCTACAACGAAGGCATGCAGGAACAGGCGTTGCGCCGCAGGTAAGCGGTTCCCTTAACAATCGCTTGCCCAAAAACGCCATTAAAATTCCCTATTATTTCTTGGAGAAGGTCCATAATTAAAATACTTTGGCGGGTGTCTTCTACGTTCATCTATCTTTTGCCCATCACATGAAAAAGCTTTTTTTCCTGATCTTTTTTTCAACTCTGCACGTCCACTCGTTTGCGGCAGTCAAATTGGCTCCTTTGTTTTCAGATGGCATGGTGCTGCAACGAAACATCAAAAATGCCGTGTGGGGTTGGGCCGACTTCGGAGAGAAGATCAATATCGTCTGGCTGGACAAAACCTACACCATCATGCCCGACAATACCGGCAAATGGATGGTGTACCTCGACGCTACCCCCGCGGGTGGGCCACATACGCTGACGTTTACCGGAAAAAATCAGATTCAGATCAAAGATGTGCTGGTGGGAGAAGTCTGGATTTGCTCCGGTCAGTCGAATATGGAGTGGCGCATGGACATGCTCAACCACAAGTACGACGCCGAAATTGCCGCTTCGGCCAATCAGAACATCCGTCACATCAAAATTCAGAATACCACCAGCCTCATTCCGCAGAACGATGTGAAAAACAGCGGCTGGAAGCCGGCTAGTCCTGAAAATACGCCGTCATTCACGGCAGTGGGCTATTTTTTTGCCCGAGAACTGTACGAAAAACTCCGCGTGCCCATTGGTCTGATTTCGTCCAACTGGGGCGGTACGGTAGCCCAGGCATGGACCAGCCTGGATGCCTTGCAGGGATTTCCAAACTATACCAGCGAATATGAAGAATGGAAGAAAGTGGCCGGAAACCCGAACATCGAAAAGTCGTACAACGACTACCTGAAAGCTCTGGCCGCCAAAGACGCCGGTAGCAAAACCTGGATGTCACCCACGCTGAAAACCACCGACTGGAAAACCATGGCCCAACCGAGCAACTGGGAAAAAACGGAACTTGAAAAAGTGGACGGCATTGTATGGCTGCGTAAAGAGATCATCCTCGACAAAGCCGATGCCGGCAAGCCCCTGACACTCCGCCTCGGGCCAATTGATGACAACGACATTACCTATTTCAACGGTGTGCAGGTGGGTGCCACCGAAGGTTACAATGTGGACCGGAAATATGCGGTCAAAGGAATGTTGGTAAAAGCTGGTAAAAATGTAATAGCGGTGCGTGTGCAGGATACCGGCGGTGGCGGCGGCCTTTGGGGCGATCCGAAAAACCTGACCATAGACGTAAACGACAAGCAGATCTCACTGGTGGGTGACTGGCAGTACAAAATTGCGGCAAACAATGCCGAGCTTCCCCGCAACCCCAAAGCCGAATTGGCTTCGCCCAACCATCCGGCGTTGTTGTATAATGGCATGATTGCCCCCTTGCTACCCTATGGCATCAAGGGTGTGATCTGGTACCAGGGCGAATCCAATGCAGGGCGGGCTTACGAATACCGTCGCCTGTTTCCGACATTGATCACCGATTGGCGCAACCGCTGGCAACAAGGCGAATTTCCGTTTTTGTTTGTGCAACTGGCCAATTTCATGGCAGTCAAAACCGAACCTGGCGAAAGCGAATGGGCTGAGCTGCGCGAAGCCCAGACCCGGACCCTGCAACTGCCCGTAACCGGAATGGCCTGCATCATTGACATTGGCGAGACCAATGACATCCATCCTAAAAACAAACTGGATGTAGGCAAGCGGCTTTCGTACGCGGCCCGCAAAATTGCCTATGGCGAAGACATGGTGCATTCGGGACCTTTGTACTTTTCGCATACCACCGAGGGAAACAAAATGCGTTTGACATTTACCAGCGTTGGAACGGGGTTGGTAGCCAAAGGAGGTGATCTCAAGGGTTTTTCAATTGCCGGAGCTGACAAGAAATTTGTGTGGGCCAATGCCCGCATCGAGGGCAATCAGGTGGTGGTATGGAGTGATGCAGTGCCCAACCCGGTGGCGGTACGATATGCATGGGCCGATAATCCGGAGGGATGCAACTTTTACAACAAAGAAGACATGCCCGCCTCTCCATTCCGTACCGATGACTGGAAAGGCCTGACCTCCGATCGATAATACCAACGCATATATCCGATGAAAAATAGTATCTTCCAAAAACGAAAAACCTCCGTGGGAACCGGTTACTTGGAATGTGCAAGTGGAAAGATACAGCCAGGCCCGGGTTTTCTTCCGGACAGACATACTATTTTGAAATTCATCAGCGTTACCCAGAGAACGTACCTATGAAGACTCTACCTGAATTGGATTTGCGCCAGATTCTCCAGGCTTTTTAGCAAAAAAATCAGCACGATTACAAAATCGTGCTGATTTTTTGTATTTCTGTGCGAGATATGGAAATTTGTACCTTTGTCTTACGAAAATGTAGGGAAGTAAACGCATTTCTTGTTACAAGCAATAGTTTACAGGTATCGTCTATTTAGTTATGCTTTCACGCGAAAATATAATCCGGATTGTCGTTTCGGTCAACATTGTAAGCTGGTTGCTGCTGTTGGGGCTTAATTTAATTACACTGTTGCAAGGCTACGACAAAACCACCTTTGGCGTACCAGTAGCCGTGCGGGGCCTGTTGCTCAATCTGTTCCTCATTCTTATTTTCTTCTATTTTAGCACCCGGTCCGACGAAACCAGCGGAGGCTCGTTTGTTGACCAACTGATCAGGTTGGTGGATGTTGCCTGGGTTTTGGCATTGATTTCCATTGTATTCCGCTTTGCCGATTTTATCATTGATCAGTTTTGGCACGCCCGCTCGGCCCAGCTGGTGTTGCTTTTCTATCATTTTCACATCGGGCTGGTCACCATTTTTCTCACCCAGACGTTTTTTATCTGGAAAAAATTTGTGCTCTACCAGCGTTCCCGGCGCTTGGGTGTGACGTGGCAGGTGTTTGAGTATGCCTTGCTGGCCAGCCTGTTCTTTAATTTTTTCCAACTCGATTCTTCCGACGTATTGTTTTACATTTCCCTGGTGCCGCTGTCGATCATTGGCATTGTGACGGCATTCAATATGAAATGGGTGGCGTATCTGGCTGTCCGTGAGAAGTGGAAAGCCATTCTGCTGACTTTTCTGATTGGTCTGTTCTGTGCGTATTTTTTCTGGAACCTGAGCAGTTATGCCAGAGATCCCCAGATTGTTACCAACCTGATCCAGAGCGTTTACATCCTGGCGTTGTTTGTTTTTGTAGGCGGGTACAGTGTTCTGGCATTTGCGGTACTGTTGTTCAACCTGCCCACATCGGTGGTGTTTGAGCAAAAGATCGAAGAACTGCTGGATTTTCAACGCCTGACGCAGACCTTCCAGGCAAAAGAAAACGAAACGCAGGTGTACGAAACCCTGCTTGAAAGCACGAGTCGTGCCGCCGACGCCGACGCCGCCTGGTTGGTTGTTGCCAACGAAGATCGGCAGATTACCAACGTGTTAACAAAAAACATTGCACGCCAGCGGGCATTGGCCATTGAGCAAAAGATTGTAAAAGAATTGAAATATACGGCCCAGATGCCGATCAAAGAGAATATCCGCAAAGGGATGCTGAACGGTCTGGCCGATCCGGTGAATTACCAGTCGGTAATGCTGGTTCCGTTGATTTTTCAGGACAAGATGCACGGAACGCTAGGACTGCTTAAGACTGAGAAAGACGGTTTCACCACCGATAATGTCGAGCTGATCAGCACATTGGCCCGCATGACTGGCGTTGCCATTGAAAACTTCCGGCTGGTATCCAAGGTAATCGAAAACGAACGTTACCAGGAATCGCTGAACATTGCCCGCAAGGTACAGCAAAAGCTGTTGCCCACGCATTTTGCCGGAAATGAACACTTCGAGGTAAGTGCCTTCTCGCAGTCGGGTGACGAAGTGGGGGGCGACTACTACGACTACTTTCAGATTTCCGAACACCGCACCATCATTATAATCGGTGATGTTTCGGGCAAAGGCACATCGGCAGCCTTTCACATGGCTCAGATGAAGGGCGTGTTTCATAGCTTGGTAGAGTTGCATCCGCCGCCGCATCGGTTTCTGGCCCTGGCAAACAGTGCCCTGAGCCGTTGCCTTGACAAAGACCAGTTTATCACCGCCAGCGTTTTCATGATTGATGACGAAAAACGGCTCATCCACCATGCCCGCGGAGGGCACTGTCCGGCCGTTTATTACCGCAACGACACGCAAAAAGCCGAGTTGCTCCAGAACAAGGGTATGGGCCTGGGAATACTGCGCCGCCCGGAGTACATCAAACATGTTGCCACCAAAACGCATGCGTACAAACCCGGCGACTGGCTGATTTTGTATACGGATGGGATTCTGGAGGCCCGCAATCCGGATGGGGATGAGTTTGGCGAACAACGGCTGCTCACTTTCACCGATACACACACCAGCCTGTCTACGGCTCATTTCGTTGAGTCGTTCTGGGAATATTTTCGCCATTTTTGCGGCAATACCGAGCAGCAGGATGACTATACACTGGTAGCCATTCGTTTTTTGGCCCCTTAGCCCCGAAGGGAGAATTTGAATGCGGAATTTAAAATTTCGAATAGTATCCCTTTGGAGATTCGGCAGCTGGACTTCTGTTGCCGCCCATCCTAAGCCCAACAAAACAGAAAACCCTGCCGAGCCAAGTTCAGCAGGGTTTTCTGTTTTCAGAAGATACTATTTTTTAATTCACCTTTTCCGCATTCACAATTCCCTCTTGAGCCAGGAGCTTATCGGATATCCAGTTCAAACGGCAGGCGGGTTTGTGTGCCTTGCCAGCTTTTCAGCTTTTGAATATCTTTGATGTATGGCGCCAACATGCCCGTATGTTTTTCCAGAGCCTTGGTTTCCATTGATTCCTGCGTATCGCCAAAGATTTCTTCCAGAAATGGCTTTTGCTCTGGCAAATAGCGCAGGCGGTAATCGCCTTTGTCGAGTTTTGCCATTTTTGCTGCCGCTGCAATGGCATCTTCCAGACCACCGAGTTCATCAACCAGACCGTTGGCCTTGGCTTGCTCGCCTGTCCATACCCGTCCGGATGCAATCTTTTTCACAGTCTCAATATCCATTTTCCGGCCTTTGGCTACTTTGCTCGTAAAATCTTCATATACGCTTTCGGTACGTTTCTGGAACCACTGCCGTTCAAAATCCGACATGTTGCGGGTAGGCAGTCCAATGTCAGAATAGCTGTTGGTTTTCACGCCATCCACAGTTACACCAAGCTTGTCGTTCAAAAGATCTTTTACATTGAACCACAAACCAAACACGCCAATGGAGCCGGTAAGTGTGGTCGGGTGGGCGATGATCTTGTCGCAACCCATGGCCATGTAATACCCACCGGAGGCAGCATAATCAGACATGGAGGCTACTACCGGCTTTTTCTGCTTGGTCAGTTCGATTTCCCGCCACATTACGTCCGAGGCCAGGCTGCTTCCGCCCGGCGAGTTGATGCGCAAAACGACAGCTTTGATCTTGTCATCCTCACGGGCTTTGCGCAAGGCTTCCGAAATGCGGTCCGAACCGATACTTTCGTCGCTGCCCTCACCCGAATTGATGTCACCCGTAGCAATGATTACCGCAATACGCTTGTCGTAACTACCCGATTCTGAGTTTTCCCGGTTGTCTGCCTTGTTGTATTTACCCAATGAGATGAATTCTATCTTTTTCTTGTCTTCCTGCTTCAGCTGTTTTTTGATGGCGGCTTCTACTTCGTCAGCATAACCAATATCAGTCACCAGCTTGTAGTTCTTGGCATCTATCGGCTCACGGATGGTCAGTGAGTCGGCGAGGCGTTGCAACTCATCGGTCGAAATGCCGCGGGCTTCGCCAACGGTTTTGAGCAGAGTAGACTGAATGGAGGACAGAAACGAACGGGTTTGTTCGCGGCTGGGCTCACTCATGTCCTGACGCAAGAAGGGCTCCACCGCGCTTTTGTAATCACCCACCTTGAAAACTTCAGGTTTGATACCCAGCTTGTCCAATGTTCCTTTCAGGAAAGTGACGCTTGCATTGAGGCCGTTCCACTCAACCACCCCTTCCGGGTTCAGGTAAATCTTGTCGGCTACCGAAGCCAGATACAGGCTTTTTTCAGTATAAAACTCGCCGTAGGCAATGATGAATTTTTTTGATTTCTTAAAATCAACCAGGGCCGCCCGGATTTCTTCCAGCGTAGGATAACCCGCTGTCGCCGCATACATGTCCGGTTCCAGGTAAATTCCCTTGATGTTGTCATCCTCGGCCGCGGCCGCAATGGCGTCGCGAATCTGAACCAGACCCACCGCATTGGGTGTTCCGCTCAACGAATTGCTGATTTCAGCAAACGGGTCGTTGCTGCGGCTTCGTTCGACAATCGGCCGGTCAAACTTAAGTTTCAATACCGAGTTTTCTTTGACGGTCACCTTATCACCCGAAGAAGCTACGGACACAATACCCAGAAAGATAAAGAATGCCAACAGCGAGAAAACGACTAATCCGACGATGGTTGCCAGCACATATTTCAGAAATTGCAACATAAATGTTTATTAAAGTTAAATTTGTGACAAAACGACAAGTAAACCTGAGCGTAAAAATACGAAAAGGAGTAGTCCAACCTACTACTGTCTTGTTTTACAGTTACCATAACAACATCAAAAGTACGTAAAGCGTTTGCGTCATTGTGTCACTTTTACATCAATGGTCAATAGTATGTATCTACTGCTGGGAACTAATTTGGGCGACAGAGCGGCTAATCTGGCCCAGGCCCTGCAATGGATTGAAAAGGAAATCGGGACTTTAACGCGGCAGTCGGCTATCTACGAAACCGAGCCCTGGGGCGTGACGGACCAGCCTACTTATTGGAACCAGGTTGTTGCTGTCAGCACTTACCTCACTCCGCACGAAACGCTAACTAATATCCACAAGATTGAGAAAACCCTGGGGCGTCAGCGGCGCATCCGATGGGAGGCACGTCTGATCGATATTGATATCTTGTATATTGACAATCAGATTATTAACGAAGAAGATTTGGTGGTGCCGCATCCTCGCCTGGCCGAGAGACGGTTTGTGCTGGTGCCGTTGGCAGAGATTGCACCGGATTTTGTGCATCCGGCTTTGCAAAAGACAAACCAGCAGTTACTAGATGCCTGTACAGACGCGCTGGAAGCTACCCGAAAACCACTGTGAATCAGGAGCGTTTGCCTGCAATATACGCAGCACCCATCAGGGCAACCATCAGCAGAACGGCAGCTGTCTCAAACGGCAGCAGGTAATCCGTCATCAGGCCGATGCCAATGGCCCGGATGGATGAGGGCTGCGCATCGGAAACCGGCGGTGCCATGAATTGCAAATTGCTTTTCAAAAATACTATAAAAAAAATAGCAAAAAGCCCTCCGGCTGCCAGAATGCCTGTCCATCTGTTGATACTTCCCAGCACAGGTGTCGCTTCCCCTGCCCGTCGGTCGGTAAGCATGATGCCAAAAATAAGCAATACCAGCACGCCACCCACATAAATCATGATTTGCACGATGGCCACAAAGTCGGCGCCGGCCAGCACATACAAGCCAGCAATACCCAAAAACGTAAACAACAACGCAAATGCCGAATACAGAAGCTGCCGGGTCCAGAGCAGAACCAACGCCGAAAGTACGGTCAATGTCGCAAAGCAATAAAAGGCAATGGTCACGGTATCAGTGCAAGTAAAGTAAAAATAGTATCTTCCAAAAAGGCAAAACCTGCCGCTATTCCTCCGGCTTTTTGCGAATGACCGGTTTCATGACCGGTTTTTTCGCAACGGGCCTGGGTTCTTCAACCGGTGGTTCGGATGGCGCTTCGTTTTGGGCTGGCGCAGTGTCTGTAGGGTCGGTTGCTTGGTTCTCCGGGGTAGGTGTTGTTTTCGGCACCGGCTTCATTGCCGGCTTTTTCATGACAGGTTTGGCAGGTGAGCCGGGGGTTTTGTCTGTTTCGGCGGTACTATTTTCAGGGACTGTCTGCACCGGATCTGCCACAGGCTGCGCTTTGGCTTGTTGCTTGGCGACCTGGAAATTTTCGTATGCCTGCCGTTTTTCGGCTGCTTCAGTCGGCGACAAATCCGAGAAGTGATAGTTCATATCCCGGACATCAAATTCGCTGAAATCGTAGGTTTTGGTCATGGTCAGGCATTCGGTTGGGCACACCGTAGTGCACAGGCCACAGAAACAACACTTGGCCATGTCGATGTCAAACGTAGCCGCATAGAGCCGGACAGAGTGCCCGTCGGAAGTTTTGCGGATTTCTTCCGGCGATTTAACCGCTTCAATTTCAATGCAATTGACCGGACATACTTCGGCACACTTGTCGCATACAATGCAATCCTCCATCTCGTTGTGCAACCGGTAACGTCCGTTGTCAGGTACCGGAAACGATTCGTACGGATAGGTGAGTGTGACCATTCCTGTCTGCTGCTCAAAATACCGGTCGTCGGCAATGCCCATGGGTTTGCGCCGCCGCCGGGCCTGCCAAAGGTGCTTTAGTGACAGCCGCAAGCCTTGCCACGACGAGGCGATGCCTTCCACAATGTTGCCAAAATAAGACTGGTTCGCTCCTTTTTGCATAATTTCTGAATCATGACTACAGGCAGGCAATTGCTTGTTCACCTGTTTTTGCTCACAAAAGTACGTAAAAGACAAAAACCTGTAAGGATTAGTTTACAGGTTTTTGTTCTGGAGCAAAAAATAAGCTCCCGACAGCTCTTTTGTCTTTACTTGATGGCTTCTACATACAGGCTTTCAATTTTCCTTTCCTCATGCTCCACGAGTAGTCGCGCGTCTTTACCTTCCTGGTAACGCATTTTCTTTACATTCTGGAAACCCGCTTCTTGCAGCAGCAGTTTCATGGTTTCAAAATCGTATATAAACTGATGCCCATATTCCCGGAAGATGCGGTTGATACTGTAGATGGCTGTAGGTTCAGATTCGCCATAGGGCAACGTTACAGGAAACCCCGCTTTCTTTTTCTGATACGAATCCAGGTAGATTTCGGCATCCGGAACAATAATCCGGACTACACCACCGGGCTTCAGCATGCGGTAAAATTCCTTCATGTTTTTCAAACCGGCTTCGTACGATATATGCTCCAGGCAATGTTCGGTAAAAATTCCTTCCAACGAGTTATCTTCTAGCGGATATGCCTTGCGCGTAATGTCCCAGCAAATATCCACCTTGGGATGCCAGAAATAATCGAGGTTAATGAATTCAGGTTCAACTTCCGGTCCGCAACCGATATTCAGAAATTTTTTCCCTTTGATGTGTCTGTAAGGAATAAACACAGACCGGCCGCGAATCAGGTTTGAAATCATTTTCTGTATTTTATCCATCTCCAGAACCGATTTGCGACCTGTAAGGATAGCCAGTGCTCGGTCAGCAGATGGGCGCTGAGGCACAGACATGGCTTGTGTTTCAATTGTGAGTGTAGTCATAATCATTTCCTCCGTGGCAGATGAGGCTGTGTCATCCATTGTTAGATTATGCGTTCCTGGTGTCGCAAATTCACTTTTCATTGAATTAATTAAAATTAAGATAAATAAAATAAGTGTGTTTTTTAGTAGAATTTATACATTCGAACTAAGTGATAAAAAACTACTGCTTGATTTTACGGGTTTTGCAGATAATTGACGGATAGCTGGTTACAGATAGAAACCCAAGCGATAACCTGCCAGAAAGGCTAGGTTACAAATCTTAAAAAGTGCTCAGAGAGGAAAAGAATGAGCAAGAGATACGTTGCTCACGAAATAAAGTATTAAATATATAAAAATAAAAAACATGTTGTATGTCAATACTTTAAATAAATTAAGAAGAGGCGAAGCTTGTGAAGTTAATTGTTAAGGATGGATGAAGGAAAAACGTATTCAGAGAGGAATTTTCTACTTTTCAGTTAATGGATTTGGCACGTTTGGAGTCTTTGCCATCAGCGGTGCTTCAGATCACCAGTTTCCAGAGGGCGGAAATCAGCAGAAGTAGCAAGGATGCAGGTGTGAGTACCTTCCAGCACATGTGCATCAGTTGGTCCACGCGCAGGCGTGGGTACGTCCAGCGAACCCACATTTGCACAAAGACACCTGCCAAGGCTTTGGCAATCATCCAAAAAGCGCCTGTGATAGTACCGTAAAGAGTACCCGGCAGGCCGCTGGTCCAGTCGGCCAGGCGAACAGAACCCACATTAGGCAATGGCGTGTTCCAGCCACCAAAAAACAGGACTGCTCCCAGAAAACTCACCAGCAGCATCATCCCGTATTCGGCCAGGAACAACAAGGCCCAGCGAAAACCGGAGTATTCGGTATGGAAACCACCCACCAGCTCCGATTCGGCTTCGGGAATGTCAAACGGAGCCCGGTTGGCTTCGGCCAGTGTACCGATGAAAAAGATTACGTACACCAGAAAAAACAGGGGCATCCGAACCACGTTCCACTGCAAAAAGCCACCTGTATGAGTAATGTCAAGGCCGAGGTTTTGGCTTTCAAAAAGATAGTAATTGGTAGGTTCACTGCCTTGCAAAAACTGATTGGCATAGATTCCTTGCTGGTAGCAGATTTCCTGCAAGTCAAGCGTCTGGCAAAAGACAACGACACACAGAACGGACAAGCCCACCGGAATCTCGTACGATACAATCTGCGCCACCGAACGCATGGCGCCCAGCAATGAATATTTGTTGTTGCTGCTCCAGCCGGCAGCCAGCAGTCCGACGATATCGATGGAGACAATGGTAAGCAGATAAAACACTCCCACGGCCACTCCCGACCCCTGCAAAGTGGGTGTAAGCGGCATGACCGCAAAACCTGCGAAAATCGCGGTAAAGATAATTGCCGGGGCGGCCAGAAATACCCATTTGTCGGCCTTGGCCGGAACAATATCTTCTTTCTGCAACAGCTTCACCAGATCGGCTATGGTTTGGAAAGCCCCGTACGGACCGATTTCGGTAGGGCCGAGCCGGTCCTGAATAAACGCCGAGATCTTGCGTTCGGCATAAACGGCAAATACCATGTAAACCAGCAGAAAGGTCAGGAAGAACAAAAAAGCAATCATGCGGGAATGGGTAGTATGGCCGCAAAGGTAGGTTGAAAAAACGAAAAACCTGCACAAATGGAACAGGCAGGTTTTTCGTTTTGCAGAGATACTATTTTTGAAAGTTACCGTTTACAAACCAAAGGCATAACCTAATGATATGGAAAAGGCACCTTGGAAAATGGTGTCTGGCTCGACAAAGCTTACAGTAGTGGTTTCCTTCAGAATGTTGGTAGGTCCAAAATCAAAGCGCATGTCAAACATCATCCGGTTGCGAGGCGATACTTTGAAATCGGCACCCAGGCCAATGAGAACACTGCCGTCATAACTCTGAAAAAAGGATTTCTGGTCCAGTTGCTCTCCAGAGTCTTTGTCACGGGCATTGGCTGCCAGCAAAAATGCCGGTGCGTAACCCAGGTTAAGGTACGGTTTGAACCGGTCTTTTCCGACAAAGAAAACGGTTATAAAAACGGGGACCTGCATATACCGGAGTTTGTACTCAAGGTTAAGTTCTGAGTTGCTGTCATCAATTACAACCGAACCGCCTTTGCTAATGTAAAGCATATCCATGCCCAAGCCTATGTGACTGTACCGCTTTCCATAATAGCGGAGATATAAGCCCGCCACGCCACCAATGGTTCCACCAAGTGTGGCATCATCGACCGTTTCGCCTGCCCATGCCGAACTGGCAATACCTACTTTCAGGCCCAGGTTCCAGGGACGTTGTTCGGAAGAGCTGCTGGGTTTGATTTCGTTTTTTTCGTACGAAAGATCCGGCTGCTTTTCGTCGGCGTACGGATTGGTGTTTACCACCACTACGTCGTTCTCGGTAGAGGTAATCGGTTTGAACGGATCGTAAAAGGTGATACCAATGATGCGTGTTTGCCAGCTGTAGCCTATCTTGTCGGCTCGGATGACGGCCATACGCTGCTTGGGAGCATACTTGGTTGTCGACCGTTTGTATTTGCTGTCAAACGTGCTTTCGTACAATACTTTTACATAGAGATAGTCTTTTTTCTTGACATTGGATACCTGGATGTTGGTAAAATGAATCGACGGATCTGCCGTTTTCTCGTAGTAAACGTCTAGTGTGTTAAGGTATTTGTCAGCTTCCAGGTCTTTCGTGTTGTCTTTGTTGAAACCGGGCGTGATGTCGTCTTCGACAACCACTTTTCGGTTGAAGAACAAGTGGTTGTTGGAAGATGCCGTATAACTGCGTTCAATAACATTCTGAATCTCAGTGGTGCTGGCCGAGTTAAACGTGACGAAATTCATTAGGTTTTCCAGTTCCGTAATATTGTTTCTGGCTTTGCTTTTGATTTCGTCTACATCCTTATCAGTCAGTTTGGTTTGAGCCTGAACCGGAGCCCACAACAAGAGGGTCATTGCTAATGCTAAACAGAAGACAAACGAGAGGCGGTAAAGTTTGTGCATAGGATTGTAAGATTGTGTATGGCTAAACCATGCAAACGACGGATAGTAGCTGGGTTTGGAGTGTATCGGATAAAGTGAAAATAGTATCATTGAAAAACAAAAAATCGCACCGTCCAGGCAAAGCCGGCTCATGTTTGCGCCAATCTAATATCTCGTAAATATTCGTAACCTGCAACCGGTTCACAATTCTTTTGTTACGAAAATATCCTCTACTTTTCGTTGAACCACCTTGCGGTCGGCATTGATCGTTAGTGTAATTTTCTCACCATATTGTACCTGCTGCTTGCGGGAAGCCCATAACGAAGGGCTGTTGCCGGCAAAGGGATCATATATGTACCGGTTTGCCTGAATCGATACTTTCTGCAAAACCACCGTCATTTGTTGTCTGGTCGCGGTAAAATCCAGGATTTCGTAGCGGCCCATGGGCATTTTCTTGCCAAGCTTTTCCTGCAATTCTTCTGCCGGGTACAAATAAAGGTCCGTTATCTCTTGGTGTGCAAAATCAAATGTGGTAAACATGACACCTTGCCAGCGGCCATTTTTGTCTTCGCTGATGCTAGCTAAAAATAGTATTCCATCCGAACCCAACACCGGCACAAACCGGTTGCGGCGGGCTACATCGGCACCAATTTCGAGCCAGTCCGAACTTTGCGTGGATGGCCGGTAGCGCATGGCATATACGGCATCGTCCGCATCGGTATGGATTCCGTACACATCGCCCTGATTGTCAATCCAATACCCGTGACTGGCAGTGCCGTCGTCGATGCGGAGTGAAAACGATTGTTTGGCTGAAAAATCGGCGTTCAGTATTTTTCCGTGCATCCAGAGTTCAGGCTGGCTGTAGTCGTACCGGTACACCAGATAGTATCTTTTGTCAGGCGAAAACCTCACTTCGTACTGATATTCAAAGGGATACGTGCGTGACTGCCCCGACAACACCGCATTCTGGAAGCTTTGCCGGACCACGCCTTTGCCGGGTTTGGCGAAAAACGGCTTAACCGTTGCTGAATCGACAATCTGACCCTTTACTTTCAGGCAAGTATAACGTTTTTGCGGATTAAACTCTGTCCATTCGAAAGGCGGTTGCGGAAGCGGAGCCGACAATTGCTGCGCCCACGCGGGAAGACAAAAGAGTATCCCCAGAAATGTGAAAACCCCCCGGTAATTTGGATAAACGATGTATTTCATTGGTTGTGTAAAATCCCTGTATAACTCACACAGGCAATCCGGATTTTTGTCTGTACTAATTACCTTACTCGTTTACAAGCATCTGATGCAACAGCTCTTCTATTTCGGAGTACACCCAATGCAACTCCTCGTCGGTGATAATGTAAGGCGGCATCAGGTAAATGATATTCCCCAGCGGCCGTAGCAACAGGTTACGGCTCAGGAAATAATCGTACAAGCTGTTGCGTACCTCATTGAAGTACGACGTATGGGTGTTGGTTTTGATTTCCAGTGCCAGGATCACCCCCATATGCCGTACATTCAGCACCGCCGGGTGCGTGACAATATGCTGTGCAAACGCCGCATGGCTTTTTGCAATGGCAGAGATACGATTCTGGCAATCAGCTGATAGCAGTAAATCAAGGCTGGCATTTGCTGCTGCACATGCCAATGGATTGGCCGTAAACGAGTGTCCGTGAAAAAACGTTTTCAGCAGGTTGGCGTCGCGGTAGGGCCGTTGCACTTCTGCCGTACAGGCAGTGACCCCCAGCGGCAGCGCGCCGCCCGTCAGCCCTTTGGACAGGCACACGATGTCCGGTTTGTGCATGCAGTGATCCGAAGCAAATAATTTTCCGGTTCGCCCAAAGCCTGTCATCACCTCATCGGCAATGCAAAGGATCTGGTTTGCTTTGGCAATGCTCAGCAGTTCATCCAATACTTGTGGCGGGTACATCCGCATGCCCCCCGCACCTTGCACCAGCGGTTCGTAAATAAATGCCGCCACATCGCCACCTTCCGCAACAATTTTGAATGAATGAATGAATGAATTGTAGCGTTCAGGTGAAATTACCTCTTGCTCGCTTCCGACTTCCAATTTCCGGCTTTTCAATTCCGAATTCTGCAATTCGAATTCCGAAATGTTTATAAATTCCACTTCGAACAAAAACGGATGAAACGGTGCGGTAAATGCCCCGCGTTCACCCACAGCCATCGCTCCGAACGTATCGCCGTGGTAACCGCCTTCCAGCGCGATAATTTTCCGTTTTTCAATGCCCTGGTTATGCCAGTACTGAAAGGCCATTTTCAGGGCTACCTCTACGGCAGTGCTGCCATTGTCGGAATAAAAGACCCGGGACATTCCGTTGGGAAGAATCTCCAGAAGCCTCTCGGCCAGTGTAATGGCCGGTTCGTGCGTAAAACCGGCAAAGATGACGTGTTCCAGCGTACGGGCCTGCATGGCAATTTTCTCGGCAATATATTCGTTGGAATGCCCATGCAAATTGACCCACCACGATCCGATGGCATCCAGGATTTGCCGGCCATCGGCCGTATGCAGGTAACACCCTTTGGCTGCAATCAGCGGTAGTATTTTTTCTGCATCGGCTAACGGTGTGAACGGATGCCAGATGGCTTGCTGGTCGCGTGTTTTCCAGTCAGCAACACTATTTTCGATCAGGTTATCCGCTAGTCGTGTCATTGAAGCTAAAATAATTGGCCGGTTCAGGCAGTAAGATTTGTTTGTAATTCGAGTGTGTAACGGTCGACGGTTTCCGACGAGATTTTTTCTTCCGGATAAACGTGCAACAGCATGGGATAATTGCTATGCTTCAAAATAATGCGTTTGGTTTCCGGATTGTCCGGACCGTTGAAAACGATACCAGCTACTGGTATGTTTCTGCGTTTTAATTCGTTAATCGTCAATAATGTATGGTTAATGCTGCCCAGGTATATGTTGGCTACCAGAATCACGCTGTCGGCCATCCTATGGGCTATATCAATTACAAAATCGGTATCGTTGATCGGTACCAGTGCTCCCCCTGCACCTTCCACTACCAGGCTGTTCGATGTGGCGGGTAATCGAATGTCTCCTAAGCGGATCTCCACTCCATCCAGTTGTGCCGCCGCGTGTGGTGACAACGGATGTTGCAGCAGATATGCCTCGTCATGGAATCGTGATACCGGATTACTCACCAGGCTCCTGACCGTATCGGTGTCGCGTGGCAAACCCGCCTGGATGGGTTTCCAGTAATCGGCCTGTAACGCTTGCGTCACAATGGCGCTTATCAGCGTCTTACCCGAATCGGTACCGATAGCAGTGACGAAGTAGGTTTTTTTAGGCTTCATGTATACTCAAAGTCGGTTTTTGCTTTTGAAAAGATACTATTTCCGGAACCTATGTATGCTCCGAATACGAATCTCGTGCAAATATGAGTAGAAGTTTTCGTTAAAAACAATCTTAGCAACGTAAGTTGACGACCAATGCAACAGGCACTAGCGCTGCTAGTGAGGCATAAATCATAAACTTTAACAATTTTTTCGGGAAAAGTTTGCCGCAAAGGGTTTGGGTTTGTACTTTTGTGGTGGAGAGATGGCAGAGTGGTCGATTGCGGCGGTCTTGAAAACCGTTGAACCGCGAGGTTCCGGGGGTTCGAATCCCTCTCTCTCCGCCCAAAGCGCCCTAAGTCGATACGATTTAGAGCGCTTTTTTTATGCTCGCTAATCTGTCTATTGCTGGAATGATTAGCCGTACTTTTCCTTACTGAATTCTCGACCTATCCAATGATATCACTCCTACATGCAAAGAATCGTCTGTTACTTTTATGATAGCGTCAGTTCGTTTTTGCAAAATAAAACTTGCCTACGAGTTGGTTTATCTACTTGATAATCTGCTATTTTCTTTTTCGAAAACTTGATCAAACTGCACAAAAGGCATTAGGAATTCTACAGGTAAAAATTCTGCTTTTTAGTATTTTTCCAGAAATGAAGTTTGCGGATTTCTGGACACAGAGATAAAAACTTTTCTCACAGGCGAGAACGGATAAATGCGTTTTTTTGTTTACCATTGTGCGAAAAAGTAATCTATATTTATTTAACACTACTCGTCCGTCAGTAGTCGATATTAACTTACACAGAGGTTCCAGAATGGAGGAGCAAGATTATTTTGAGTTATTGAACACCATTTTAGCATCAGCGAAAATAGGTGCGTGGGCTTACGACTGGAAACTCCACCAATACATCTATTCTAACCCGGTTCTGGACGAAATTCATGAACGGCCTGTGTCAGATTTCTTGCAAAACAATCAGTTGTGGAAAGAGTCGATTCATCCCGAGGATCGCGAACTGGAAAGCCGCGGCGAACAACTCATGCTGGCTGGGCAGCCGGTTGAGTTGGAGTACCGTATCATCACCCACAAAGGACAAGTCAAGTGGATCTGTGACCGGCGCAAGGTAGTGTTTGACAAAAGCGGACAGCCTGCACGCACCGAAGGTGTAGTGGAAGACATTACCGTGCGCAAGCAGCTCGAAGAATTGTTGATGCAGTCGGAGCAAACCTATCGTTATTTATTTGAGAACAATCCGCATCCGATGTGGCTGTTTGATACCGAAACGTTTGAATTTCTGGCAGTGAACAACGCAGCGGTGGAACATTACGGTTATAGCCGCGAAGAGTTTCTGTCGATGACAACCTTGGACATCCGCCCCAAGGATGAACAGGTGGCTATGATGAAGGATGTACAGCTAACCCAAAAAAACAAAAACGCAGCGTCAACCCGTGGCATTTGGCAGCATTTCAACAAATCGGGGCAAACCATATTTGCGGAAATAAACAGCCACTCATTTACCTATCAGGGAAAACAGGTGCGTTTGGTGGTGGCGCGTGACGTAACCGAACAAGTTGAGACGGACCGCCGCATTCAACTGCTCAACGAAGACCTGAACAACTTCCGTTATGCGGTCAGTGCGGCCTTCATGCTCCTGGCCCTGGACCTGAAGGGAAATGTTTTTTACGCCAACCGTAATCTGATTGCTCGCCTACAGTACGAAAAGTCGGCTATCAAAGGCCAAAACTTCCGGACTTTTATCCCCGATTTCTATCCCGATTATTTCTTTGATGATATCATCAAAAAGGTGCAGGTAGGGCAAATCTGGCGGGGCGAACTTCGCTTGAAGACCAAAAACCAAAGCATTTGCTGGACCGATACATTTGTCATTCCGGTAAAGAATGAAAATGGGGCGATTAATCATTTCCTGGTTATCCAAAACGACCTTACGCAGAGCAAGGAACAGGAAATTGAAATCATGCGGCTGGTTGAAAAGCTCATGGTCAGCGAAATAGACGTCCGGGAAGCGTTGCAGAAGGCCTTGCGGCTAAATGAGCAATTGGAAACGGCCCAGCGTAGGCTGACCAACGCACAAAAACTGGCAAGCCTGGGCAACTGGGACTGGGAAGTTGCGACGGAGAAGCTTTTTGCCTCAGAAGAGATTTTTGCAATTTTCGGAATCACGGACGAAGAGTTTATGCAAAGCCCTACCTTTCAGCATTTCATCACATATGTTCATCCCGAAGACCGCAAGAATTTTATCAAATCGCATCAGTTCCGTGTGGACGGCCTGGACATTGAGTACCGGATCATCCGGCCCGACGGGCAATTGCGGTATCTGCACGAGCTGAGTACGGTCACGCGTGACGAGAACGATAAGATCGTTTCGTTTTCGGGTACGGTGCAGGACATTACCCAACGCAAACACGTTGAAATCCAACTGCGTGAACAAAAGCAGCTCCTGGAAGAAATTGCCGATGTGAGTTCGCATTCCTTTCGCCGCCCGGTCGCATCCATTCTGGGACTGGTCAACCTGTTTGATTTCGAAAACCACGCCAATCCTTTCAATGCCGAGGTAATCAAGCTGCTGCAAAAGGCAACCCAGGAACTGGATACCCTGCTCTACGATATTGTGATGAAAGCCCAGAACGACCCCGGCCGGTAGAAGATGCCGGTTTTCAGTTTGTAAACCATACTATTTTTCCAGAACCTCACTCAGGACGGCTACCCGCTCCAGCACATCGCGCAAAAAGCCGTTTTCCAGGATGGAATCGTAATGCCCCTCTGCAAACCGGTCGGCACGAACGTGGGCCGTCAGCAATTTGCGAAGGGTAGGCAAATCGGCTGTCTCCAACCGGATGCGGTAATCCAGGTAGCCGATGGCCTGGTCCTGCCAGGCTTGCCAGTCAAAATCGGGCAGCACAATGTTTTCGTGGAGGTACGTTAGCAAGCGGCGTGCGGTATCGGTACTGACGACACTGGGCATATCGCCCCAGGTACCGACACGCCAGTAAAGCGGCTCGCGGTTTTGCAACGCAGGCAGGAATTGCAACAAGCCATCCCAACGTTCTTTTTCAGACATAATGTGTACCAGTGAAAATAGTATCTCCTGAAAAGGAAAAACCCCGTTACGTGTAACGAGGTTTTCAAAAATGTAAAATAAGCGAAATTAATCAGCGTCAATGAAGCGTTTGGTCACCGGCGCGTACGAATCGATGCGGCGGTCACGCATGAAAGGCCAGTGCGTGCGGTAGTAGTCCGTTTTGGACAAATTGATTTCTTCCACATGGATTTCCTCCGTCAGGTGAGGCGCCTGGTAAAGCACCCGTCCGAACGGATTGGCGACAAACGAACCGCCCCAGAACTGCATGCCGGCTTCCACACCTGTGCGGTTAACCGAAACCACGGGGATGCCATTGGCTACCGCATGGCTGCGCTGAATGGTCTGCCAGGCTCCATATTGCTCGTCGTTGGTAGCTTGGTCCTGCGTACCGGCCCAGCCGATGGCTGTCGGGTAAAACAGCAGTTCGGCTCCCATCAGTGCGGTGATGCGGGCTGCTTCCGGATACCATTGGTCCCAGCACACCAGCACCCCTATTTTGGCATACTTGGTATCAAACACTTTGTAACCCAGGTCGCCGGGGGTAAAGTAAAATTTCTCGTAATAACCCGGATCATCCGGAATGTGCATTTTGCGGTATTTGCCCAGGTATGTGCCATCGGCGTCAATCACAGCGGCTGTGTTGTGATAGAGGCCTTCGGCTCGTTTTTCAAAAAGCGAGGCTACAATGACTACATTCAGTTCTTTGGCCAAGGCACTCAGTTCCTGCGTCGACGGGCCTGGAATGGCTTCGGCGAGTAGGAAATTGTCATAATCTTCAACATCGCAAAAGTAAAGGGACAGAAACAATTCTTGCAAACAAATGATTTGTGCTCCTTGGGCAGCGGCCTGACGGATGCCATCTTTTGCTTTTTGCATGTTTTCCTGCGGATCAGCACTGCAGGTGTTTTGTATCAATCCGACTTTGACAAGTTTCATTTTTTGGAAAAGGGATTTTTAAATGATCGAAAGTTGTGACTGGCTCGCTACGGATGAGTAGGCATAATGAGTTGCCCCAACGCGTATTGTAAACTACAGAACGGCTAACAAAATTCAAAAATAGTATCTTTTTTTAATAAAAAACCCCGATGCCTGAAATGGCAGCCGGGGTAAAAGGATTACATTCTTTTTTGCGGAACGGGCTTGCTGGGCGTTTCTCTGTCCAGCGGTGGCCGGTCTACCAGCCAGTCGTCGAGCCCATTGCCGCTCGGAGGGTCAAATGTCGGAAAGACGGCATCTACGGGCGTGCCGCCATCGTCGTCACTGTTGGGCGGAAAATAGCTCTTCCGTAACGCACGGAACAACACCCATGTAAAAGCTACAAAACATATAACAAACAACAGTAGAAGTTTGAGCCCTGTCATAATCACTGCCCTCCGTGATATAGAATGTGAGAAAATCTGTCAAAATTCGGTACTAAGGAAATCTTTTGGTGCTGTTAATCAATGGTATGTATTCTAAGACCTAACAATCGCTTCGGGAATAAGTTCTGGTGCGCTGCGTTTGTTTCAGAGATGAAATTTATAAAAATTCCTGCTCTCTTTCAACAAGAAAAGTCATAAAAAGTTTTGATTATCAGCAGAGTTTTAAAATTTATGATTTATTCGTCAGTTTTGTTACTGCCTTTTAAGTAAAAGACTACTCCATTTTCTGAATGTGTTTCCACATTTCCAGGAATTGCCCCTTTCCGAAAAGCATAAATTTCTGTACCAGCGTTTGTTACAGCGTACTTTTGTACTCGCACCGTTCGATGTTGCGTTTGCAGTCTTCTATGAAGTCGTTGCTCAACGACGCCCGGATGGCCTGTTTGTAGTAGGGAATAGCGGCTTCAAACTTGCCCTGCAACTCATGCAACAAACCGAGTCGGTTGTGCACGGCCGGCTTGTCTACCGAAGCCACTTTCAGGGCCTTTTCCATCAGTTGCAAAGCCTCATCGTAGCGTTCCAGGTCGGTGAGCAGGTATACGTAGTTCCAATAGGCGTGCGGATAGTTCGGAGCGTATTTCAGGCACATTTTGTAGTGCATCTCGGCCCGCTCATATTCGTCGAGTTGTGTCTTGTAAAGCCAACCCAGCGAATTGTGTGCCCGGCATGACTGCGGGTCTTCCGACAGCATTTCTTCCAGTTTGTGCATTGCTTCTACAAAATCGCCGTTCTTGATGGCTTGTTCGCCTTCCAGGTATAATTCTTCTAAGCGTGATGTCATTGAATAAGTAATTGAAAATGAATAATGTATAGACGATAGCAGTGGCTTTTCGGTTTTGGAAAGATACTATTTTTCCGGAACCATCAGGCATTGAGCCGGTGCTTGAGCTTGTCCATTCCCACCGCGCCGATAATGATAACGCCGATGATGATCTCCTGTACAAAGTTAGGAACGCCCAACTGCTGGCATCCATTCCGCAGAACTGCAATCAAAAGCGCACCGATGATGGTTCCCATGGCGCTGCCTTCGCCACCGCTCAGCGAGCCGCCGCCGATTACCACCGCCGCAATAATGTCCAGTTCCATGCCCACCGCTGCCGTAGGGTCGCCCACTTGCAGGTTGCTGTATTGCATAATGGAAGCCACGCCCACAAACACCGAGTTCAGTGAGTAAATGGCTACCCGATACACCGGCACATTGATGCCGCACAAACGTGCCGTTTTTTCGTTGGAGCCAATGGCAAACACATACCGGCCAAACACGGTATACTTGAGAATAACATGTGTAGCAATGAATAACAGGAACATAATCCAGACGCCCGGTGCAAACAAGAGCCACTCGGGCTCGGGAAACACCATGGTGAGGTTTTGCATGCCGTTTTGCGGTGTGGCTACCGTTTGTTCATTGCCCAGCCATTTGGCTGCACCCCGGGCAATCTGCATGGTACCCAGTGTGATGATAAATGGAACAATGTTGAGCCGTGAGGTGAGTCCGCCGGCCACGAATCCGCAGGCGGCACACACCAGTATCGCGGCCAGGGCAGCAACCAGCGTCTGTATGCCAGTGGCCTGCAAGGCGGCCACATCGGCTACATCAGCGGGTAGAAACGCCTTGAGTACTACGGCAATCACCACGGTTCCCAAGGCAATCTGCGAGCCTACACTCAGGTCGATGCCGCCCGAAATGATTACGAACGTCATCCCCAGGGCTGCAATACCTACGATAACTGTCTGCGTCAGGATGGTGCGAATGTTATCAAACGAATAAAACGAACTTGACGAAAGGATAACAAACAGCAGGAAGACAAAGATCAACCCGAAAAGTGGCGCAAACTGAGAGAGAATTTTTTTCATGTAAGCTCAATCAAATTAGAGGTGTTGAAAGTGATTGTATTCCAAAATATAATATGGTTCAATAGTGAAAAACCTTGTAGGGTGAAAAATTTTTCGATCTTGTTTGTCAAAGGCTCGGTCAAAAATCAGCCACGCCTGCACCAGAGAGTGCGAATGACTATTTGCCCCGCAAAAACGTAAAATGTACTTAATCCAGCAACGTCAGAATATCCTCTTTGGAAAGCGATTTCACAAACGACTCTTCCGTTGTAATCAGATCGCCCGCCAGGCGAAGTTTGTGTTGCTGTAAAGCTAGTATTTTTTCCTCTACCGTGTTCTTGGTAATAAATTTATAGGTGAACACCGTTTGCTGTTGCCCGATACGGTGAGCCCGGTCGATGGCCTGGGCCTCAACTGCCGGATTCCACCACGGATCGAGAATAAACACGTAGTCGGCAGCCGTCAGGTTCAAGCCCAGCCCGCCGGCCTTCAGCGAAATCAGAAACACCGGGATATCCTCATTCTCCTGAAACAGTTCCACTTGTCCGCGCCGGTCTTTGGTTTGTCCGTCCAGATAAGCGTACGTAATGTCCATTTTGTCCAGATGGTGCCGAATGATATTCAGATGCTTGACAAACTGACTGAAAATCAGAATCTTGTGGTTTTCGCTGATGCCGGTTTCCAATCGGTGCAATACATCTTTCAGCTTACCCGACGTGCCGGCATAGCTGGGATCAACCATTTTGGGATGATTGGCCAGTTGTCTGAGCTTGGTAAGCCCCTGAATGAGCAACAACTGCGACTTGCCCATTGCTTTCTCGTCGATGTTTTCCAGAATTTTGTTACGGAAATACGACTTGGCTTCTTCGTAGGCCGCTTCCTGGTCGGTTTCCATCGAGCAATATTGAATATGTTCGATCTTTTCGGGCAAGTCCTTGGCAACCTGCGATTTGTGCCGACGCAAGATAAACGGACGGATAATGGTATGCAGCCGGCTGAGCTTGCGTTCATCACTGCGTTTTTCGATGGGCGTAAGAAACTCGTTCTTGAAAAACTGTTCGTTGCCCAACAATCCCGGGTTGACAAATGACATCTGCGACCATAAGTCCAGGGTGCTGTTTTCAATCGGTGTACCGGTCAGCACCAGCCGGTGGCGGCAGTACAGCTCCCGTACAGCCTTGGCAACATTGCTTCCTGGATTCTTGATGGCCTGCGATTCGTCGAGAATGACATAATTGAAAAAATATTTTTTGAGCAGTTCGATGTCGATGCGCACAATGCCGTACGAAGTGATGATCACATCATAATTGTTGAATTGCTCCGTATTTTTGTCGCGTTGCGTGCCAATGTAGGTAAACACGCGCAGGTTAGGTGTAAATTTACGGGCTTCCAACTCCCAGTTGTACACCAGCGAAGTGGGTACAATCACCAGTGAGGGTTGTGTCGGGTTGGTTTCCTGCTGTGATTGCAGCATGGCCAGTGCCTGGCTGGTTTTGCCAAGACCCATGTCATCGGCCAGACAGCCGCCAAACCCGTATTTTTTCAGAAAGTGCATCCAGTTGTAGCCTGCTTTCTGATACGGACGTAGTTCACCCACAAACCCTTCGGGCAGGGGATGGTCTTCCAGGTGTTCAAAGGTGCGCAGGCGTTCCAGCTTGTTGCTGATGGTCACCTGCGCCAGGTTTTCACGGTTGAGTTCTGCCACCAGCGCCAGGTGGTGTTTCCGGATGCTGACTTCATCGCCACCGTCGTGGTTTTCGGAGAACGCAATCAGTTCGGAATATTGCGTAAGCCACACTTCCGGAATCACCGCAATCTCGCCGCTGGGCAGTGTGAACTCGCGCTTTTTGTGCAAGATCAGATTCCGCAGTTTGATAAATGGTATTTCGTAGTTGCCAAACTTGACCGTTGCATAGATATCAAACCAATCGCGGTTTTCGTTGATCTGTACACTGATGCTGCTGTTTCCGATAAAATACTTTTTGCCGTTGTGCGTATTCTGCTGCAATTCAAAACCCGATTCGCGGATCAGTTCGCTGTGCTCGTGCAGCCACGAAAAAGCCGCCGTTTTCGACATAACCAGCCGTCCGTGTTTGAGTTCGAGACCGGTACGTCTCAGAAAATCAATGCTTTCGGTTTCCAGTTGTGGTTTCCGGCGAATGCGATAGAATACATACGACCCGTTGTTCTTTTCCAGGCTGACACTCACGGGGGCACCGGTTTCAGAGGCCTTGAAAGTTGCGTGCCCGTAACGGAACGAAAGATCGAACAGGATCTGGCTTTCACTGTCATCTTCATCCGCCACGGCTACATTGCCTTCCTCGAAAAGCGAAAGTGCGGCCTGTTTTGCCGACTGGTATTCTGTCAGAACCAGAAGCGGCTTTGGCAGATACCCTTCCGACTGAATGTCAAATCCTTTGGCATATACATCAAACGAAGCAATCAGGGGCGCCACAAATTTCTGGTAATAAGTTTCCTCTACGCTCTTGGGAATGATGATGTTGCTGCGATTCAGAAACGGACGCAGCTTTTTTCCGTCCACTTCTTTGGCAAAACTGTACAGTTTGTCGTGCAGCACCATCCAGGCCGGTTCGTCGCAAACGATAAAGGCATTCTGAAACTGGAAATTTACCTTTTCGCCTGCATATTTGATCGTCGGGAAATAGACCGTTTCGGTTTCATTGCGGCGAAAGTGGAACAGGACCGTCGCCTTTTCGGGGAGCAATTCCAGCTGTTTCCACGTAGGATTGCCATCGCTGCCCATGATGAATAGCATTCGGTTGCTCAGGCATTCCAGGATCTTGGATTTTTGAGCATCCACGTAGTTTTCAATAGCCTGCTGCAGGTCTTTATCCCCTTTCTTGGGGTCATAGGTTTTGAGAAAGAAGTCGGTAATGGAAATCTTTTTGTTGTTGAACTTCCGGTAAATCACATCCTGCTGGATGGAATCGGTCCATTCGATGAGCTGAAAGTCGGTGGCATCCAGACCGGCGGAGAATTCATCGGCATTTTTGGAAGAGATATTCTGACACTTTAGCGTTAAGTTTCCTTTTTCATTAAGCTGTACGACAAAACTTTCGAATAGATAACCTAAATATTCGTGCTGGTAAATGGAATAGACGATTTGAAAGGGTTCGGAAGTCGAAACGTTCATGTTTGGTTAGGGCAAATACGTCGCAAAATCTGAAAATTACGGCAAAAACCCTTTCCGTGCAAGGGTAATTTCACGTTTTATTTGTCCGAACCCTGATCGGCGGCACCGGATCTTTGATTTCGCGAGATTTTGGAGTTACTTTGATGGAGTTTTTAAAGCTATAACCGAGCCTCGCGTTCCCGGTCAGACACACAGTGTCTGACCGGGAACGCGAGGCAATCTATTCATCCGACGCATCAAGGTTCAGACATGATTCAACCCCCATTGTTACGCAACGGAAGCAAAGTCGGGCTGGTGTCGCCAGCCAAAATGGTATCCCGCGAAAGCATAAGACCTGCCCTTGACATCCTGAAAAGCTGGGGACTGAAACTGACCATCGGAAAATACGCGTTTGCGCAGCATTTTCAGTTTGCCGGAACCGACGCCCAACGGACCCAGGATCTGCAACGCATGCTTGACGACCCAGAGATCGAAGCCATTTTTTGCATTCGGGGTGGCTACGGTACTACGCGCATTCTGGACGCACTTGATTTTGCCCGTTTTCGGCAGCGACCCAAATGGATCATCGGTTACAGCGACATCACGGCGCTGCACCTGCATGTGCATACGCTGGGCATCCAAAGCGTTCACGGAACGATGCCGCTGCTGTTCGGTCGTGATTCGGAGCAGTCGGTTTTGGGATTGAAAAACATACTATTCGGGCAGCCACAACCGTACACCGTAACGGTGGATGCAACACCTGCAAGCCGTACCGGAATAGCGACAGGCCAACTGATCGGTGGCAACCTGTCGATAATCGTGAGCTGCATCGGCACGTCGTCAGATGCGGAAACTACCGGCAAGATCCTGTTTCTGGAAGACATTGACGAGCATCTCTACCATATTGACCGCATGATGGTGCAGCTCAAGCGTGCCGGAAAACTACGCAACCTGGCCGGGTTGATTTCCGGGCATTTTACGGCAATGAAAGACAATGAAAATCCTTTTGGCAAGACGGTCAGTGAGATTATCTGGGATGCTGTCAGGGAATACGATTATCCTGTCTGTTTTGGCTTTCCGGTAGGCCATGAACCCGAAAACTGGGCATTGGCGTGCGGCAGTGACGTGCAACTGAAGGTGAGAAAAAAAACATGCCTATTGGAAGCTATTACTGGTTCAACAATTGTCTAACTACAGAAAATGCCAAACTAAGCATGAATACAACTTTTACTCATCTGACAAAAGACGAACGATTGATGCAAAAAGAAATGATACAGATGTATCATGACGGCAAGCAAAATGATGCCGTTAGGCAGAACTTGATCAGTAAGGATATTGCGCCGGATCGAGCCGCCTATCTGGCAGAAAAGTTTCGGGAGGATTACGAGTTTTTAATAGAGGAGAAAAGACGCAAGGCTAGCCAAAATTCAGAAATAACTATGATTACCGGCTGGGTTCTCCTTATAGGTGGCGTTAGAACATGTTTAAAAATTAAGTAAGGTAAAACTCAAAGTCGGTTAAGGATAATTTGGCAATTAGCCCACAAAACCCAGGCTTCGGTGCTTTGGGGCGTTTTCTCGTAGTCCTTGGTGTGTCGGCGAAAGAAATTAAGCCAGGCGAAACTGCGTTCGTTGACCCACCGCCACTTGA